>JACCDP010354135.1_pt1 | contig 65130 bp, 58 predicted proteins | sample 7445841 | NCBI WGS metagenome assembly JACCDP01 (sample SAMN15323441, study PRJNA562643) | freshwater metagenome | isolation source: river surface water | place: USA:Blue River Watershed | collected 2017-08-17 | reverse complement strand
GTAATCTGCAAACAGTTTGGCTTTCGGGAAGTTGGTAATTGAATCCTTGGCAGAACCTGAGAAATCCACATCACACAAGGCTACTACCCGCTCTCTACCATTGACAGAGGCATTTAAAATATCGCTTTTCCCTTTTCCTCCTGCTCCAATAGCGGCTAGAACAAGCTGGTCAGAAGGCGAGGTAAAGCCAATACCACCCAATACATGTCGAGGAACAATAAAAAAGGAGGAGGCGATGGCCGCATTTTTAATAAATTCTCTCCGTGATTGTCCGGAGGGTTGAGTTGCTGGTTTTTTCATGGGTTTTTGAAAATGGACAAGGAAAAGGGTTAAAGTGCGGTTTCGTTTCAGGCGATTCCGCTAAGTATCTTCACAAAAAAGAGACCTTCGCTTTTGCCCTTCATTCTTTCCCAAGTTGCTTTTGATTTTTGGGAAAGGCAAAGAAAAACGTAAAAAAAATCCCATACTGCCCGGCTATCCAATTTCTAAAAAAGAATCGTTTCGGGTTTTCAAGTCGAAATCAATTCAACCACTTTGAATAAAATAATATTTTGTATTTTAATCTTGCTTTAAGTTTTCGTTTCTTGGAACTAATCTTCTAAAAAACAATCTTTCTGTAAATGCTGTTAGTTGTTCAATGACTTTAGAATGAAGTAACGGTCAGCAAAAAGTATCTACTTAAAAAAAGCGACATCCCTATCCATGATCATCGGTGTAGTAAAAGAAACTAAGGAATATGAAAACCGTGTGGCTTTAAGCCCTGAGGTGGTAAAATTGGTTCGGAAGAAAGGGTTTGCCGTAGTGGTGGAGTCTGGAGCTGGAGAAAAGTCATTTTTTTCGAATCAAGACTACGAGGCATCAGGAGCCACGATTGGTACTGCTCAGGAAGCCTTGGGGGCGGACTTGGTGCTCAAGGTCAATTTGCCAACACTTCAGGAAATAGCACTGATGAAAGAAGGAGCGGCATCCATTTCCTATATGTATGCCTATCAGCACCCCGAAGTGGTGTCGGCATTCAATGCCAAGCGCATCAGTTCCTTTTCCATGGATGCGGTTCCTCGCATCTCTCGGGCCCAAAAGATGGATGCATTGTCCTCTCAAGCCAACTTGGCTGGTTACAAGGCGGTACTGCTTGGCGCAAATCATTTGGGAAAGATATTTCCCTTGTTGATGACGGCCTCGGGGACAATTACACCAGCCCGTGTTTTGATTTTTGGTGCTGGCGTGGCGGGATTGCAGGCCATTGCTACTGCCAAAAGGCTAGGGGCAGTGGTGGAATGCACCGATGTGCGTCCCGAGACCAAGGAACAAGTAGAATCGCTGGGGGGAAGATTTTTGAGTGTTGAAGGTGCCGAAGGGGTAAAAACTGAAGGCGGCTATGCACGTGAAGTGTCTGCGGAATACTTAGAAAAGCAACAGCAACTGATCCGTGAAAAAATCAAGGAAGCGGACCTGGTGATTACCACAGCCTTGGTGATGGGCAAAAAATCCCCGATTCTGGTAACCGAGGAGATGGTCAAAAGTATGAAATCCGGTTCGGTAATCGTGGACATGGCTGTGGAATCTGGAGGCAATTGTGCAATCTCTGAGAAAAATGCGACGGTAGTTAAGCATGGCGTCACTTTGGTGGGAGAGTCAAACCTTCCCTCGCTTTTGCCTGTCAATGCCAGTCAACTTTACGCCACCAACATCAGTACCCTGGCTTTCCACGTGGCAAATGAATCCGGATTAACCCTTGATCTGGAGGATGAAATTACAAAAGGTGTCCTGATTACCCATCAAGGGGAATTGGTACATGCATTTACAAAGCAATTACTTTCTAATTAAAACATAACCTATGTCTATTTCAGCGCTTATTGTTCTGATCTATGTTCTTGTCTTGGCGAGTTACCTGGGGTTTGAACTCATTTCCAAAGTACCACCTACTTTGCACACACCCCTGATGTCTGGGTCAAATGCCATTTCAGGGATTACCATTGTGGGCGCTTTGATGGCTTGCAATGAATTGGGCTATACCACCCTGAGCAAATGGCTAGGCATGATTGCCTTGGTTTTGGCTACCATCAATGTGGTCGGCGGCTACGCAGTGACTGATCGCATGCTAAAAATGTTTAAGAAGAAATGAACACGGGAATTCAACTCGCCTACTTGGTAGCCTCTGTGCTATTTATTCTAGGCATCAAGTACTTAGGGAAAACCAAAGATGCTCGTAAAGGCAATTTTGTTTCCGCCGTAGGCATGCTGATTGCAATTGTGGCTACTTTGCTTACCCTCGAGGTACTTACCTTAATTGAAATCGGTGTCTGTGTATTGATTGGTTCTGCGATTGGGTTGTACTATGCCTACAAGGTGCCGATGACTAAGATTCCAGAGATGGTGGCCCTCTTCAATGGCTTTGGTGGATTGGCTTCCTTTGCTGTGGCCTTGTCCGATTATTACCTAAAGAGTGAGACCAATCTGGCTTCCTTGGATGCGGTGAACTTGACCAGTATTGTCGTATCCTTGTTAATTGGTGGGGTCACCTTTACAGGATCCATAGTGGCTTACCTCAAACTGGACGGAAAAGTGTCCGGGCAGCCCATCACCTTTACAGGGCAGCACCTCTTAAATCTACTCCTGCTCATCGCTTTTGTAGTTGCTTCCGTGCTGGTGTTTTTGGACCCAACTCAGGTTACTTACATTGTCATTTTGATTGTGATCGCTTTGCTACTCGGGATATTGACTGTGATTCCCATTGGTGGAGCAGACATGCCTGTGGTGATTTCCTTGCTCAACTCGTACTCTGGTATGGCTGCCTGTGCCACCGGTTTTATCCTGAATAACAACGTACTAATCGTAGCTGGCTCTCTGGTAGGTGCCTCAGGAATTATCTTGACACAGATCATGTGCAAGGCGATGAACCGTTCTTTGGTGAATGTTTTGCTGGGTGGTTTTGGCCAAACGGTAGCTACAGGTGGAGCCGACGGTCCTGCGGTAGTGGTGAAGGAAATTGGCGTGGAGGAAACAGCCATGCTATTTGATTCTGCCTCCTCGGTGATTGTGGTGCCAGGCTATGGCATGGCCGTAGCGCAAGCGCAGCACGTGATCCGAGAACTGATGGAGCAGTGTGAAAAGCGAAATATCAATTTCCGATTTGCAATACACCCCGTAGCTGGACGTATGCCGGGTCACATGAACGTACTCCTTGCAGAGGCCAATATCTCGTATGACAAGTTGATTGAAATGGATGATATCAACGAGGACTTTTCAAATACAGATCTGGTATTTGTGGTAGGAGCCAACGATGTGGTCAATCCAGCCGCTAGAACCAATCCCGATAGTCCAATTTTTGGCATGCCTATTCTCAATGCAGACAAAGCCCGTACGGTAATTGTATCCAAGCGAAGCATGGGTAAAGGCTATGCTGGAGTGGAAAATGAGTTATTTGGGTATCCCAACTGCCTCATGCTCTTTGGCGATGCGAAGCAGACCATCACCAAAGTGGTGGGCGAACTCAAGGAAATGGCCTAAGGAAAAAAAATTATTCTAGTCCTAAGGAAAGTTGGGGTGAAAGGAGTTGAAAACTTTTTCGATGCCAGCTGCAGCTACCATGGGATTGGATTCCCTCTCGGTGCTTTTTAGTGGGGTAACCTGCATTTTTTTCCCAGCCGTAGTGGGGAAAGTCGTGTGCTAGTTGTTCCATCAAGTCGTCTCGATACACCTTAGCTAAGATGGATGCAGCTGCAATGGAAGCAAATTTCCCGTCTCCTTTGATCACACAGGTGTAGGGATAGGGGAGTGTGGATTTCCAGCGGTTCCCGTCAATCAGTAAGTGTTCAGGTGCCTTCGGAAGTTGTTGAATGGCGCGTTCCATCGCAAGAAAGGAGGCCTGGAGAATATTGATTTGATCTATTTCCGCAACGCTCGCTTCAGCTATTGCCCATCCGAGAGCAGCCCCTTTGATTTCTTGGATGAGTTCTTCTCGAGTATGCTTACTCAATTTTTTTGAATCTTGAATCCATGGGTTGTGGTAGTCCACAGGTAAAATCACGGCTGCAGCCACTACTGGGCCAGCGAGACAGCCTCTGCCCACTTCATCGCAGCCCGCTTCGATCCGATTAACTTCTAAATAGGGGAGAAGAGTCATCCTGGTGACTGGGCAAAGGTTGGTAATAGGAGTGAATCATCTCAGCAACCAAGGCTGTCCAGCCAGTTTGGTGGGACGCACCCAGTCCCTTTCCGCTATCTCCATGGAAGTATTCGAAGAAAAGGAGGTGGTCCTTGAAGTGTGGGTCCTGCTGAAATTTAGTTTGCTTGCCATAGATGGGGCGATTCCCATCTTTGTCTCGCGTAAACAGGGATATGCAGCGGAGGGAAAGTTCCTTGGCAATGATGTCCATGGTCAAGAATTTGCCCGATCCGGTGGGGTATTCAATGGAAAGGTCTTCTCCGTAGTAGCTGTCAAATTTCTTCAAAGACTCCATGATCAGAAAGTTGATTGGAAACCAAATAGGACCTCTCCAATTTGAATTACCGCCAAACATTTGGGTATCCGCTTCTCCAGGCGTGTAGCGAATGGAGAGCGTGTCTCCATTGATCTTCATGGTGTAGGGATGATCCTCATGGTACTTGGACAGGGAGCGGATCCCGTAATCACTGAGAAATTCGGCTTCATTGAGCATGCGTTGGAGCACACTCTTCATGCGATGTCCACGGAGTAGTGAAAATAATCGCCGTTTGCCATAACCAGGTTGAATCCAACTGGATACCAAAGCAGCTAGTTTTGGTTTCTCTTTGAGGATAAAATCCAATCGTTTTTTGAATTCGGGCAGGGAATCGAATAATTCCTCTCGGATAGGTTCTACTGCAAAGAGGGGGATAAGCCCTACGATGGATCTTACCTTTAGTTTTTTAGGCTCCTTGCCTTGGTAATGAAATACGTCGTAGAAGAAATGGTCCTCATCGTCCCAAAGCGAGATTTGCTCCGAGGAGATGGTATTCATTGCGCCCGCAATGTAGAGGAAGTGTTCTAGGAATTTGGTAGCGCTAAACTGATAAACGGTATTGTGCTCGCAGAGGTCCAGTGCAATTCGTAGCATGTTTAGCGAGAACATAGCCATCCAAGAAGTGCCATCTGCTTGTTCTAGTTTGCCTTGGTAGTGCTGGGCGTGGTTTCGGTCAAATAGCGAGATGTTGTCCAGGCCCAGAAAACCTCCTTCAAAGATATTATTGCCTTCAGAATCCTTTCGATTGACCCACCAGGTGAAGTTGAGCATGAGTTTGTGCATGGCCCGCTCCAGAAATTGCTGGTCGCCTTTGCCTCCATTTAACTTCTTATCAATCTGGTATACCCGCTGAACCGCATAAGCATGTACAGGTGGATTCACATCGGAAAAATTCCATTCGTAGGCCGGAATCTGCCCGTTGGGATGCATGTACCACTCGTTGAGGAGTAGGAGCAGTTGGTTTTTGGCAAATTCTGCATCCAATCGGGCCAAAGGAATGCAATGGAAGGCAAGGTCCCAGGCAGCATACCAAGGATACTCCCATTTGTCTGGCATGGAGATGATGTCAAAATTCTGGAGGTGTGTCCAACTGTGATTTCGACCTTTTTTACGCTCTTGTGGAGGCTGGTAGCGACCCGGGTCTCCTTCTAGCCAGCGGTTGACATCGTAGTAGTAAAACTGTTTGGACCAGAGCAAACCGGCATAGGCTTGGCGTTGAATCTGCTGATGTTCCTGGTCTACTACTCTTTCTTGAAGTTCTTCGTAGAATTCGTCGGCTTCTTTTTTGCGCTGCGCTAAGATTTCAGGCATAGCTCCTTGCACATGTTGATCAGGATGGCGATGCATACGAAACTGCACTGTGGCCTGTCCGCCAGCGGGGATGCTTAACTCATGGATTGCTGCGACTTTAGTTCCTGTACCCGAATTGAGTCTGGAACTGTCCCCATTTAGCAGGTAATCGTTGATGGCGTCCTTGGTGGATTTTCGCTCGTTTGGAATGCCATAGAGTCGTTCTCGGTTGGTCTCGTTGTCACAAAAAACCAACTCTTTATGCTCTGAGAAACTAAAAAAATAATTGCCCGACTTCGGGTTAAATGCTTTGATGCAACCTGAGTTGACCTGAGTCATTTTAGGCATGAAGGGTTCGTGGCCAGTAAACCAAAATTTACGGAACCAGACCGTTGGCAAAACCCAGAGTTTGGCCTCTTCAGGTCCCCGGTTGGTGATGGTTGCCGAAGCCACGATATCCTCAGCATCGGCTTTGGCGTATTCAAGGACAATATCAAAATACCGATTGTCGTCAAAAATCCCGGTATCTAGCAGTTCGTACTCGTCTTGGAGTTTGCTTGCCTTTTTATTTTCATCTACGAGTTTTTGGTAGGGGAATTCCGCTTGAGGATACTTGTACAGCATCTTCATGTAGCTGTGGGTAGGAGTGGAGTCTTGGTAGAAATACACTTCCTTCACATCTTCCCCATGATTGCCTTGGTTGCCTGTCAATCCAAAAAATCGTTCCTTCAAAAAGGGATCTTTGCCGTTCCAAAAGGCCCAAGCCATGCAAATAATTTGGCGATGGTCGGAAAGGCCTGCAATTCCCTCTTCTCCCCAGCGGTAGGCTTTGCTCCGTGCATGATCGTGGGTCACATTTTCCCAAGCCGCTCCGTCAGAACTGTAATCTTCGCGCACGGTTCCCCATTGGCGGTCCGTGAGGTAGGGACCCCATTTCTTCCAATGCTTTTTATTCTCCTTATCTTCTTGTAGTCGTGTGTGTTCGGCAGACATGAACCTGTTGTTCGTTGGGCGAGGGGTGAAATTATCATTTTCGCCGCAGAAAGCCGCATAAGAATTTAAAGTAGTGTGTAAAAATCTACCAACAAAAAGGGGTTAAAAAAGAGCCTAGGTAGTCAATTTTTGACTTTCTTTTAAAAATCAACCGATTGAATTCAGTTTTTTCTTGGTTGGATTTTATAAATTTTAACTATCGGATGAATAAAAAAAAATTACCTTTGACGTAAGATTTTTTCGTTCTAACCTCTCGCCGCTACTGCCATGAAAAATTCCTCTCCTTTTCCCATGAAGTCAAGAATTGTCCTTGTGTTTTCCTTACTCCTGCTTTTTGCAGGGGTTTATTTTGGAGGCAACCAGATTGCGACTGAAGAGCAAGAGGTAATTGAGACTAATCCAACAACTCTATCCCTTTCTGAGGGTACACCTGTGCGTTTTGTGAGTCAGGGTAATGAGTCTGCTTCAAATGACTCTGGTTTGGTAAAAACCTACAGTCAGTTGTATGGAAAATTTCAATTGAAAGCCTTTGCTAACCGCCAATTTTCCATGCCTACTGATCAAGAAATCGAAGCACTACGAATGGAGTCGAACGCATTGGATCAAATCTACACCCAAATACCTCTAGAAGAGAGGGGGAAAGTAAAACGAGTTTCCTTTCCCTATGCCAAACTTGAGGTAGCTGGAAAAGTGATTTACAAAAGATTTGAAGAGCTAACTCAGAAGGAAAGAGAAAGCCTGGGTTGCTAGGATAAAACTAGAACAGGGCTGTTTTTTTGAGTGATTTGCTCCTGTTTATAGACTAATTTCCGGAATTCAGAAGGCCAACTTTCAGCCCATTTTTGGTAGCCTTTTGTTCGGCTTGCTTCTGGAAAGGAGAGACTAGTGAGTAGTTCAAAATCAAAGAACTCTGCTTTTTTTCCAGCCCCTGAAAGCTCTCCATCCAAGGCATTGCAGGCTTGTTCGTACTGCCCTGCAACAGGTACCATGACCACGGGCTTTCCCAAGTACATGGCCTCACAAACGGATTCAAATCCTGCCGTGCAGATTAACCCTTTACAGGCTGCCATGGCTTCCAAAAATGCCTGATCATTGACTAGATGAAAACTTAAATTGGGGAGTGGATGCTCGCTTACTGCGGCACCTTTTTTATCCCAAAAGGCTTTGATGTTGATCTCTGGATTGTTTTTTGCAAAAGTCATCACCTCTTCTGCGTAGCCTGGATTGACCATGTAGGTTAGGTAAAAATCTTCCTGAGCCACGGTCAATTCCTTTACTTCTTGCCGAAGCAAGGGAGGAACAACCTGCACCCCATTACTAGTTTTTTTTGGTAAAAATGAAAGTGCCAACTGCTCGGAAGCCCCCCAGGCTGTAAGGCGGGTATGCATTTGAAACAGAAATTTTTCGAGGCTTCGGTTTGGGGCAAAGGTAAATTCAGGATGCCTTTCCAAGTATTGATGACCGATAGCCCAGAACGCTATTTTGGGTGCAAAAAGTAGGTTATAAAGCCCTGCAAGGGGTTCATAGAAATTCACCACCACCTCGGGTTGCTTTTCTTGAATCAATGCATGGATTTTTTGCAGGCTAGTCCAATAGGTGGCTGTTCTCCCCAAATTTTTTCGAATGGTCTTTCCAAGTAAGATTTTCTTTTCCAACCCGTCGGTTTCAAAGTTGGGACTTTCTACCGGCGTGACTGCCACTCCAATTTTTTGGAGAAAAAAATCGGGAACTTGTCGCCTCGGGCTTTTCCCTACCACGACACCCACCAATTCATGCTGCTCTTTTTTAAGTAGTGCGGCAAAGGAGAGCGCCTGCGTCAGGTGTCCTCTCCCTTCCCCTTGGATCAAAAATAAAAACCGCATGGCTTACAGTTGAATACCTGGAGTTTGCAATTCTTCGTCTTGGATGCCGGTGAATGCAACCTGGGCAAGGTCGATTTCTGTCAAATCTTCCATTCGTGATGGAATTGATATTTCTTGAGGGGTATCCATTTTCTTGAAATCGATCTGGTTGAAGTAGATCAGTTCCCAATTGCCTTCGTGGTCTTCTGCCAAGGCACTCATGGTCTCCACCCAATCCCCTGAGTTGAGGTAGTGGACGCCATCAATCATGCGATTTTCGGCCTTGTGAATGTGTCCGCAGATGATGCCGTCACAGCCTTTGGCCTTGGCCATTTTGGCGAGTTCGGTTTCGTAATCGTCTACATAGGATACGGCTTTTTTGACTTTCCCTTTGACAAATTGGGAAAGCGAGAAGTAGGGAAGTCCATTTTTGTAACGGTAGTAATTAACTACTCGGTTGAGCCAAAGCAAAAATGTGTAGCCCACATCTCCTAAGTAAGCAATCCAACGGAGGTTGGTGGTAATACTGTCAAAAACATCTCCATGGGTAATGAAGTAGGTTTTTCCATTACTTTCATAGGTCATGTCTGCTAGAATTTGCAGTCTGCCGATTTGCAGTGGTAAAATCTGATCTAAAAAATCATCGTGATTTCCACGTAGGTAGTACACGTTAGTGGATTGGCTTTCCATCATCTTCAGTACGCGGTTGAAGAATCGGGTGTGTTTTCGCTTCCAACTACCCGACTTTTTCAGTTGCCAGCCATCGATGATGTCGCCGTTCAAGATGAGATTGTCGCAGTGGAACTGCTTCAGGAATCTTGCGATTTCCTTGGATTTAGAGCCTTTGGTGCCCAAGTGAACATCCGAAACGATGATGGTTTTGTAGTTAGTCTTCACACAAGTCGTTTTGCTTCACAATTTCACTTGCATACGTCACTTGAATGTGTTTGAGATATTATGCTTTTGTGTTTTTAACGAAATTTTATTCCTTAAAAATTAAAATAAGGTTAAGTAAAGATTAAAAATCAGGATGCAATTCCCTTTAAATCCATTGGGCTTAGAAAAATAAAGTAAAGAAATTATGCAGGCGGTGAATTGTACTTTCGGTCCAATCCCTAGTTTCGTAGTTCTAATTCTTTGTCACCCATGAAAAAAATCACCTTTCTCCTGAGTTGCTTACTCCTTGCATTTTCAAGCGTTGCTCAACAACCTTCTTCCAAAGGGAATTACGAGTTAGCCGCTCGATTTTCGCCCGATAAATTGAAGAAAATGATTTTTTCGACCAGCGTAGATCCGCATTGGATGAAAAAATCAGATCGCTTTTGGTACGAATACGAGACTACCCAAGGGAAGAAATGGGTGCTTGTTGATCCGGTGAGACGAACCAAATCTCCGCTTTTTGATGCGGACAAACTCGCAGCAGAACTCACGAAGGCAGTCAAAGATCCCTTTGATGGGCAGCACCTCAAACTGGACAACATGAAGTTGCTCGGTGATGAAAATACCCTCCAGTTCACCGTCAAAAGTACTGCGGAGGTACTCAAAAAGGATTGGGCTGAACTTAAAGCAAAGAATAAGAATGCCAAAGACTCTTTAGAAAAGAAGGTGCATACTTTTCAATTCAATTTGATTTCCCAGCAACTCAAAGAAATTGAAACTGTAAAAGAGCCTGCGCGACTTGCTTGGGCCAATATTGCTCCGGACTCCTCCAAAGTAGTGTATGTGAAAAACTTCAACTTGTACTGGATGGATAAAGCCAATTTCTTGAAGGCAGTCAAAGATTTGAAAGATACCACCTTGGTGGAACAAGCACTGACTACCGATGGGGTGGCCGATTACGAATATGGCTGGGGAGATCGTGGAGAAGACAATGTAGAGGTTGAAAAAAAGAAAAACGACCGAAAGCGGGCTCCAGTGCTTTGGAGTGCGGATAGCAAGCAGTTTATCCTCACTCGTACCGACCAGCGAAAGGTGAAGGACCTCTGGGTGATCCACAATACCCGAGATCCTAGACCTACTTTGGAAACCTACAAGTATGCCATGCCAGGCGAAAAGGAGCAGCCGATCACAGACCTGGTCCATTATTCCTTTGAAACGCAGAAGTTGAGTGACTTACCAATTTCCACATTTAAAGATCAGACGGTTTCCCTTTGGTCCACTACCCCTGCGGCCAATACGCGTGACGATGACTTTAGACCGACTACCTGGCTAGGAAATACCAGCGAATTTTACTTTGCCTTGACCTCTCGTGACTTGAAGCGTGTGGATGTCTTGCGCTGGAATTTGAAGACCAACCAGAAAGAGGTGCTCATCGAAGAAAGAAGCAACACCTACATTGATTTTGAAAAACCTGAGTTGGTAGGCAATGACCTAATCTGGTGGTCTGAGCGCGATGGTTGGGGACATTTCTACCTCTATGGAAAGGATGGGACGTACAAGCGTCAACTTACCTCAGGCCCTTACCACACTGCAGGTGTCTCCAGAGTAGATGCGAACATGCGCAAATTGTATTTCACTGCCAATGGTCGTGAAAAGGGGGAGGATCCCTACTACGAACATTTGTATTCCGTTTCTTTGGATGGGGGAGCAGTAACTCTGTTGAATAAAGGAGACTTCAACCATGAAATCAGCATCAATGACCCTGCTTCCTATTTTGTGTCGAATTTTTCTCGAGTAAATACAGTTCCTGCATCCGTACTCTACGATCGAAATGGAGCCAAAATCATGGATTTGGAAACTGCAGATCTGAGTCAGTTGATGGCGGCGGGATACCAGTTTCCTGAGCCCTTTACCTTCAAGGCAGACGATGGCATCACCGACTTGTATGGGGTAATGTACAAGCCATTTGATTTTGACTCTACACGCAGCTACCCTATGATCCAGTATGTGTATCCTGGTCCACAGACCGAGGCGGTCAACAAGTCTTTTGGACGAGGAATGGACCGCACAGATCGCTTGGCACAGTTTGGCTTTGTGGTGGTGACATTGGGCAACCGAGGTGGGCATCCGGCTCGATCCAAGTGGTACCACAACTATGGATATGGTGACCTTCGTGACTACGGATTGGCAGATAAAAAGGCAGCAGTAGAACAGCTAGCAGATAGACATTCCTTTATCGATCGTCATAAGGTAGGGATCCAAGGGCATTCCGGCGGTGGATTTATGTCCACAGCAGCGATGCTCGTATATCCGGACGTATTTAAAGTGGCCGTTTCCTCGGCAGGAAATCACGAAAACAACATTTACAACCGCTGGTGGTCGGAGAAGCACCACGGGGTGCAGGAGCGAATCTTGCCAACCGGAGATACCACCTTTGTATATCAGATTGAAAAAAATCCAGATTTAGCCAAAAATCTAAAGGGTCACCTGATGCTCAGCACGGGTGATGTAGACAACAACGTGCATCCAGCTGGCACCATCCGCATGGCCAATGCCTTGATCAAGGCTGGAAAGCGTTTTGAGTTTGTGTTGCTTCCTGGACAACGTCATGGCTATGGAGACATGACCGAATACTTCTTCTGGAAGATGGGGGATTACTTTGTGGCGCATCTGCTGGGAGATACCACTCCACCACCCGTAGATATGGTTCAGATGCTGCGGGACAAGCCCAAGGACAAGTAACGACTTCTTTAAACAGTAAACCCCTCTTTTGAGGGGTTTACTGTTTAAAGAAGTCGTATTTCTTCGATTCCTTTGAGGAAGGAATCAAATTAGGCGGATAATTTCAGTTTAAGATTCCTTGAGTGAAATCCAAAAAATAAGGTAGATCACCATTGTGGCGCCACTACTGATCCCTAAGGTTAAGCCACCTACGCCGAAGAAGAACACTAAAAATAGGCCTCTCAATAAGCCAGAGGAGATGCCTAGGGATCTGGCGATGCCTCCAATAACGCCGCCAATCCATTTGTCTGAGGAATGTCTATTCATATGAGTTTTTGTATCTAAGTTGGGTGAAAGTTTATTGATTTGAATGTACTAGAGAATCATTAATTATCAAAAATCTGACTTCCAAGTCGAATTAATTTTTTGATTTAATTTTGGGTGAGTTGATGGATTGCCTCTGCGTTATCAAATTAAAAGTTGTTTTTGGGTGTGATCGGATAAGGATAATACATAAAATTAGCCGCTTGATTCATCCATTATGAGATATTAATCTTTTATTGATTTAGGTGTATTTATCATTTCTATTTCTAAAAACACTATTTTTTTAAAGGTGATTTATTTCTTTTTAATTGAGCAAAAAAGAAAAATCAATAATATAAAAGTCAATTTTTTTTAAAACAAAAATTTGAAGTACTAAGTTAATTCCATTAATTAGCATTCGTTTTATAAACCATCAACCAAACTTATTTAAAGCAGCGAGCCAATTAGAAGGCCGTGGAATAACCATTAAAATTGAAAAAAATATGAAAAAAGCACTTTTAACCTCGATTTTATTTGTTTGTTTTTACACAATTCTTGCGGCGCAAGATAAAATAGGTGTAGGTATTATGTCGTTTACTTATGTGGATGATGCAGCATCTTATGAGAATGTAAATTCAATTCAAGAAACTGTTACCAATGCCTTTGTTAAGACAAAAAGATTCAATATTGTCGATCGTTCTAAAATGGACGCTCTAAAAAGAGAAAAAGAATTACAAAAAACTGAAGATTTTATTGACGGATCTACCATTGAGCAAAGCGCAAGCCTTGGAGCGAGTTTCTTGATTGCTGGACACGTTATTTCTGCTACAACAGAGCAGATGGAGTCTGCTCCAGATGACAACGGGAACGTGAAAATTTCTTACAGAGCAAAATTGGCCATTTCTTTAAAAGTTATTGATGTAGCAACTGGCCAAGTTGTAACTTCCGAAACTATTGAGCCACAGGGTGGTACAGGTTTGGGTGGATTGTTGGGTACTGGCCCTGCAACTCCTCAAGCAGCGATGACCAAAGCAATTAATGACATTGTTGGTAAAGTCGACTACTTTGTAGACAAGAATTTCCCTGTAAGTTTTTCTATCGTTGAGATTCAAGAAAAGGATGGTAAAGGAAATGCAAAAGTAGTGATGATTGCAGGTGGTTCAGACTTCAATTTACAAAAAGGCGATAAACTACAAGTGATAGAAGTGACTGAAATTGAAGTCAATGGAAAAAAACTTGAGCGTAAAAAGCCAATTGGAGAATTGAAAATCTCAAGAGTTGAAGGAGAGAGTTTTTCTATTTGCACAGTAAGTTCTGGCGGAATTGAAATTAACTCGAAGTTCGAATCAAAATCCAAACTATTTGTTACTACTAAATTCTAACAAATATGAAGTACCTTATATTTCTTGTTGCGATTTTTACTTTAGGACTGCATTCTTGCAGTCCTAAATTTCCTTATTCAGGTGACGTGAATTTTCTTTACAAAGACGCTCAGGGCACCATTGGCTTGAAGAGTACTGGATTTGGAAGGAATCATTTTGACGCAGTAATGGATGCTGAAAAAAATGCCTTTAAAGTTCTTTTGTTTAGAGGCGTTCCTGGAACAGAGTTAAATATTCCATTGATCGAAAATGAAAGTGAGGTAACTTCAAGATATAAAAAATACTTCGATGACCTTTTTGTCAATGGGAAGTACAAAACGTTCTTGATGTCTTCCACAGAAAGTTCAAACTTAATGAAAGTTAAAGGAACAAAGAAGATCAACGTGGATGTAAAAATTAATTACAATTCACTTAGAAAAGATTTAGAACAAAATCAAGTGATTCGAAGATTTGGTTATTAAAGACTAAAAAATGAAAATTAACAACTTCCTATTTATCTTATTTATTTTATTTTCCTTACCTGCTTTAGCACAGAATGCTGCTACCAATAGCGGTGGTCAGGTAGTACAAATACAGCCATCAATCATGGTAATCCCCATGAAAAAGCAAGGGGAAGATTACCGGCAATTACTTGAAAATGGAGCTGATAAAAGATTAGCTATCAGCCGAGTTAAAGCTGCATTTGATTCCAGAGGATTTACAACTTATGACTTTGAAGCAGAGTTGAAAAAAGTGACCACTCTAGGAGCCTTCAATGGGGATACGCAAACAGATGTAAAGGATGCTATTGTTAGAAACTCAGGTGCAGACATCTTTGTTGAGGTTGATATTATTGTCATGAGAGGTCAAAGTGGTACAGAAGTCACCATCATCTTGGAGGCTTTTGAATCTGCAACGGGTCGTTCTCTTTCAAATGATGACGAATCTTCAGGAAAGTACTACACAGATGACATAGCCAAACTTGCTGGTAAGGCAATAGATGGGATGAAAGAGAATTTTCTCAATCAACTACAAATTAAATTCACCGAAATTGTCACAAACGGAAGGTCTGTGTATGTTGAATTTGGTTTAAGTCAAGAGGCAACCATCAACTTCCAATCAGAGGTTAATGCAGATGGGGATTTGCTATCTGAAGTAATTGGTGATTGGATGAAAGATAATGCATACAAGAACTATGCGAAAAGAGGTGGAAGTACTGCTTTAAAAGTTGTTTACGACGATGTTAGATTGCCTTTGAAAGATCAAGAAACTGGTTTGAACTATGAAATCGAATCATTTGGTAGGGCAATAAGACTGTTCTTAAGGTCCATGAACATCAAAGCCACAATCGATTATCCTAGAGGTCAAATTGTTGTTACTGTAAATCAATAAATTGTGAAAAAATTACTATTCTTAATTTCGATCTGTTTACTACACTCTTTTCAGTTGTTGGCTCAAACAGATAATTCCGTAGGTAAAATTGCACTATCTGTGGTAATGCCAGACAATGTGGAGGGATTATCGAGTAGTAATTTGTCCAAACTTGAGACCAAAATCATCGAAATTATATCGGCTAAAGGCCTGGCTTCAACTGGGTACAACAATAATTTCGTGATCTATCCTAAGTTTTCAATTTATGAATCTACAGTTGTTGAAAGTGGACTTCAGGATATCACTGTAAATGAATGTGAATTAAGTTTGTTTATCAAACAGGTAGACACAAATGTTATTTTCGCAGCGGTTAGTAAACCATTGAAAGGTAATGGTAACAACAAGCAAACTGCAATTACCAATGCAATTTCAAAGATCAATGTAAGGGATGTCGCTTTTCAGGATTTTGTAGATACTGGAAAAGGTAAAATCATTTCGTATTATGAAATGAGTTGCGGAGATATCATCAACAAGGCGGATGGTTTAATTAAGAGACAACAATTTGATCAAGCCATTGGTCTACTCATGACTGTGCCTGAGGAAGTAAGTTGTTTTGCAAGGATTAAAGACAAATCCATAGAGGCATATTTGGCGTACCAAAAGCAGAGATGTTCTGAATCTATTCAGCTTGCAAGAACCCAATTAGCCGCTAATGATTACAACACGTCTTTAACTACTCTAAGTACAATTGACCCTTCAACTCCATGCTTTAATGATTCTCAGAAGTTAATTGCAGAGGCTACAAGTAGATTGGATGAGGAGGAGAGAAGGAATTGGGCTTTTCTTAATAAAGTGTACGACGATAACGTTGCCTTAGAAAAACTTAGAATTAATGCAGTTAAAGAGATTGCGACTGCTTATTACCAAAGTCAACCAACCACGATTACTTACTCCGCCTTAATTTTGTATTAAGGAAATTCAAGTTAAGTAGTCGCCTTTTTGGAGGGGTAACTTTATAAAAAAGTGCATCTGGGATTCACTGAAGCCTTTTGTTAAAAAAAGTACAAATAAGTTTGAATTCATGGGTAGAAAATTGATATTTCATTGAATATCAAGCCCATGAATTCTCTACTTTCCTTGCATCTCAAAGCCTTTGACTGGCTAGACCAACACTGGGAGGGTCCAAGGAGTACCCGTTGGATTAGCAACTTAGTGGTTGGATTTTTTATCCTAGGGTCTGTGGTGCCTCTACTTATCTTCCTAGACGTACCCATTCCCTTTCCTTCTCTTTCTCCTTTTTTTGCTGTAGAAATTGCCTTTACCATTTTATTGGTTTTTGAGATTTTGGGATTGATTTTCTTGCTTCCTAAGTCCGTGGCCGACTCGATTGGCAAACAGTTTGAAATCATATCTTTACTTCTCCTTCGGGATGCATTCAAGGAATTTGGCCACTACATGGGTGAACTCAATTGGGACCCCGAACTCCTACTTGAACTTTTGCCCATGGTGGCAGATGGATTTGGTGCAGTGCTTATTTTTGGAATGACAGCCCTCTTTTACCGAACCCAAAAGCATCAAAAAATCACGCAAAGCAACGAGGAACAATCGGAGTTTATCGGGGTAAAAAAGATTCTTTCCCTTTACCTAGCACTGGTATTTTTCTTGATTGTGTTATTGGATATCAGCAGAGCCCTAAATACAGGTGTAGTTTCCTTTAGCATCCAATCGTTCTATACGCTATTGATCTTTACGGACATCTTTATCTTGATTTTTTCCCTGAGGTATTCGAGCAAGTACTACAATTTGTTTCGCTACTCTTCCTTTGCACTTGCGACACTTTTTCTCCGTTTGACGATCTCTGCCCCGGCGTATTACAATGTATTATTGGCATTGATTGCAGGGGGCCTTGTCCTGGGTGTTACTGCTATTTACAATGGGCTTTTGCTTAAGGATAATTCTTCCAAGCTTTCGGCTTAGTCTAGTATTATAGGCCTAGTTAGAGCAACCTTTTGTAGTAGTGATTGCCTGATTTTTTTCTTTTCCCGTTATTTTTTTTCTTCCTCAACTTACTTCCCTATTTTGAGCCAAAGTTTAGAAATAAGTTAAATGGCAGGAATTCTCAACTGGGATGTAATTGTAGTGGGCTCGGGTCCCGCAGGGGCGATGGCCGCATACGAACTGGCAAAAGCAGGCCTGAAAGTCGCCATTTTGGAAAAAGAAACTCTTCCGAGGTACAAAACCTGCGGCGGGGGCCTTGTTTTTCGAGGGCGTGAAATGCTCCCCATCTCAGTTCAAGCTGCCGTAGAAAAGGAATTCGATTCCTTAGCGGTTTATTTTGATTCCCTACCCCAGCCCTTTACAGCACAGCGCAATTTTCCCATTATAAGTATGGTGATGCGCGATCAGTTTGACCACCTGCTTGTCCAAGAAGCGGTCAAACTTGGGGCTGTGCTTCTCGAGGGGCAGACGCTCCAGCAATTAGAGTTTCTAGAAGATATTCGACTTCATACTCAAAATGAGGTGCTGCATGCTCGTTATGTTGTAGCAGCAGATGGGGTGTTGGGTCCTACCGCCAAGCTCGCAGGATGGAAGGAAACCCGCAACCTCATCCCAGCCTTGGAATACGAAGTAGGGGTAAGTCCTTCGGATTTTGAGCGTCTCGCCAAAGAGGCTCGCTTTGATATCGATGCCATTCCCCAAGGCTATGGCTGGTGCTTTCCCAAAGCCAATCACCTCTCGATTGGGGTGGGTTTATTTGCACCCAAGAAAATTCAACTCCGCACCTATTACCAAGCCTACCTTCAGAAATTGGGGATTCACGCAACTACCTTTGAGGAAGCGCATGGCTTCCAGATTCCCGTAGGGGCAAGAACGGATGGATTTTCTCGAAGTGGCGTTTTTCTAACCGGTGACGCTGCTGGCTTTGCGGACCCCTTAACTGCAGAAGGCCTGACCAACTCGATTTATTCGGGAATCTTGGCTGGCCAAAGCATTGCGCGACAGTTTGATGATCCTGAGGAAGCGGCCAAATCCTACCAAGCAGCCTTAGAAGAGCGCCTCCTTCCGGAATTACGGTTTAGCGAAGTGATGGCCCGTTTTTTTTATTTTATGCCTGCTGCAAGAAACTTACTGATGCCTCGGTATGGACAGCGTGCCTGTGAGATTTTGACGGACGTATTTACTGGACAACTTATTCTCAGCCAAGACTTCAAAAAAAAGGCGCTCAAAAAATTGAAAATTTGGTAGTGAGCACGCGCTAATGGGTTGCGAATCTCAAAACCCTAGGATAAATAATCGGGTCTTTGAATGCGTACTTCCTGATTTTTTACTTTATTTGAATTCACCCAACCTTAGGCTGGTATAGATTTAGTTGTTTTTGCAGGTCTTTTATTAGAGAAAAGTCTCCATCCAACTGAATTCCCTGCCTAGCAAATTACCTAGAAAATGGCTCTTCAAGAAGAATTAGAATCCCAAGGCAATTGGTTATTCCGTTACCGTAGTTTTTTACCCATTGTGATCGTTTTGATCGGCTGGGCGATGTACTTGAGGCGTGAACTACACCCGGAAGAGTTTCCTCTTTTCTTGCCCGATTACGAGCACATTTACCTAGCAGTTGCCATGGGGGTTGGACTCCTAGGATTGGCCGTTCGGGTATACACAGTGGGCTTTTCTCCACGAAATACCTCCGGTAGAAACACCAAAGTAGGGCAAGTAGCGGACACGCTCAACCAAACAGGCATCTATTCTATCGTGAGGCATCCACTTTACCTAGGTAATTTTCTGATGTGGTTGGGTCCGGCCTTAGTAACTGCCAATGGCTGGTTTATTCTGGCCTTTTGCTTCCTCTATTGGGTTTACTACGAGCGCATCATGTTTGCCGAGGAGCAATTTCTTCGCAAAAAATTTGGAGACGTATACTTGCAATGGAGCCAGGGTGTTCCCGCCTTTCTTCCCAATTTCAGCAACTTCATTTCTTCCAACTTTCCATTTAGCTGGAAAAAGGTTCTCAAGAAGGAAAAAAATGGGCTTGCTGCCCTGTTTCTGATCTTTTGTTTATTTGATGCCTCCGTGCTGATCTTTAAACCGGATCATCAACCTAATCTACTTTTGATTGGCTTATGCATTGGTACTGGGCTGCTCTACCTCGTGTTGAAGTTGTTGAAAAATTCGCAGCTACTAGCGGAGAAGGACAGGTAAAACTCTTAAAGAACTTCCATTCTCCTGTCTGGTTGGAGTAAATCCTGCAAGGGATGTTTGGTCCTTTAGTGGAATTAATTAAATTCCCGTGTAGGTAAATGGGGTGATGGCTTTGAGTTCGGCCTTCAAGGCTGCAGAGATGGCCAACCCCTCAATAAATTCTGCCAAGGACGCCTGAGTGATTTTTGAATTCGTGCGTGTCAAATCTCGCAAAGCCTCGTAAGGCTTGGGATAGCCTTCTCTTCTCAAAATCGTCTGAATCGCTTCCGCGACAACGGCCCAGTTTTCCTCCAAATCCGCATCAATCGCCGCACGGTTGAGTTCCAATTTGCCCAAGCCTTTTTGGAGAGACTCCAAGGAAATCAGCATGTGCGCCAGTGGAAGGCCAACTACCCGAAGTACGGTACTGTCGGTGAGGTCTCGTTGCAATCTAGAGATGGGAAGCTTGGCGGCCAAGTGCTCCAGAAGCGCATTGGCAATGCCTAGGTTGCCTTCTGCATTTTCAAAATCAATGGGATTGACTTTGTGTGGCATGGCAGAGGATCCTACCTCTCCCGCTTTGATCTTCTGCTTGAAATAGTTCATTGCTACATACTGCCATACATCTTTGGAAAGGTCAAGCAGGATGGTGTTGATGCGCTTTAAGCCATCGAAAATAGCAGCCAAGTGATCGTAATGCTCGATTTGGGTGGTCGGATAGGAGCGGGTAAGTCCCAAGGAATTTTCTACAAATTGCTTGGCAAAGGCATTCCAGTCGATCCCCGGATAGGCCACATGATGGGCATTGAAATTTCCCGTAGCCCCTCCAAATTTGGCAGCATAGGGCACTTGAGCGAGTAGCGCCAGCTGCTGCTGCAAGCGAACTACAAATACCTCCATTTCTTTTCCCAAACGGGTAGGGGAAGCGGGCTGTCCGTGTGTTTTGGCCAACATGGGAATCGCTGCCCAGTCGGTGGAAAGTGCAGAAAGTTGTGAAATGATCCCCTGAAGTGCAGGAAGAATGACCTCCTGAAGTCCTTCCTTGAGCATCAAGGGTGTGGCTGTATTGTTAATGTCCTGGGAGGTGAGGCCAAAGTGGATGAATTCTTTGTAATCTGCTAGCCCCAAGGAATCGAATTTCTCTTTCAAGAAGTATTCAACTGCTTTGACGTCATGGTTAGTCCTGCGTTCCGCAGTTTTGATCCATTCGGCATCTTCCAGTGAGAAATCACTCACCCAAGCATTCAATTTTGGGTAAAGGGTTTTATCAAAGGAGGCAAGTTGTGGCAAGGGAAGTTCGCACAAGGCAATAAAATAGGCTACCTCCACCTGTACCCGATACTTGATAAGTGCAAATTCTGAAAAGTAAGCCCGAAGCGGGGCAGTTTTGCCGGCATATCGTCCATCTACTGAGGAGATAGCGGTGAGGGCCTGTAGTTCCATAAAGTAAAATTTGCTGAGCGAAAAAAGGTAAAATGGGTACGAATTACCGAGCAAAGGTACGCCATTGCTGTCAAATTCTCGAGCGTACCGATGGATTTCTCTCGCTTCGGTAAACTTCCTCCAATCATTTGGGGTTATCCTTAGAAATTTATATCCCTGAGGTTCGTTTTCTGAGCCAAGGGATTAATTTTGCAACCACTCAACTTTTCATACGCATGTTCAATTTCTTTAAGAAAAAGACAGAAACTAACTTTAATTACCTTCCGCTAAAAGTAAGAGAGGTAGTGAAGGAAACTTCCGATACCGTTACGATATACTTTGAACAGCCAGAACCCTATTTGGAGTACTTGCCAGGGCAATTTTTAACGGTGGTGTTGGACTTGGAGGGCAAAGAACAACGCAGGTCTTACTCCTTGTGTACTTCTCCCTTTGTGGATCCTTTTCCAGGCATTTCGGTGAAGCGGATTCCTAATGGATTGTTTTCCAATTACCTAAACGATAAGATTTTTCCTGGAAAGACCCTCAACGTCCTCAAGCCCATGGGGAACTTTACCACCCCATTTCATTCCAAAAATCGTCGTCATTTCTTTCTAATTGCTGGTGGGAGTGGCATCACGCCAATGATGGGATTGCTGAAGTCCGTGTTGGTGAACGAGCCTGAGTCGCGTATTACCTTGATCTACTGCAGCCGTAAGGAGGAGGAAATCATCTTCGGGGCTCAGTTGCAACTTTTAGAAAAAGCGAATGCGGATCGCTTGACCGTTATCCATAACTTGAGTCAACCGGCTGAGTCCTGGACAGGGTTGAGAGGTAGACTTTCTGCCTCGGTTTTGAAGGAGTTATTTGCGCAAGCCGAGTACGAGCCGCGTTATCAGGAGGAGTACTTTATCTGTGGTCCAGAAGGGTTGATGCAAACGGCTCAGAATGTGTTGGAGGAACTGTCGGTTGCAAGTGATCGGATCCATAGCGAGAGTTTTTTCTCCGCTGCTGCCGAACAAGCAAAAGAGGAGGCCAAAGCGGGTATCACGGCTGGCTTACTTTCTCGAGATGTAACGATTCAACTTGAAGGAGAAGCACATTTGGTAACGGTCGGCCCTGGAAAAACCATCTTGGAGGCAGGACTTGCTGCTGGATTAAACATGCCATACAGCTGCCAAAGTGGGCTTTGTACCGCTTGCCGTGGTCGATTGAGTGCGGGAGAGGTGAAAATGGACGAGGATGCAGGCTTGAGTGAAAAAGAAGTAGCGGCTGGATATGTCCTCTGCTGCGTTTCCAGACCCTTGTCTGAGGGGATTTACGTTACCATTGAATAAAATCTCCCCATGGAAATTGAACATTTGCGTGTGGCCTATCGCCGCACCGAACAACAGACCTTGATATGTTTACTTCTTTCCTTACCGTTGTTTGGGATTATTTACTTGTACCAGCAGGCAGGAAACCTAAATAAAACCTTACCTCAGTTGCCTTTCTTTGCCCAAGTCCTAGTCCTAGTAGCCTCGTTTTTGCTTTTGATGGTACATTACTTTTTGTTTCACCGCCGAATCAAAGCCACGTTTGTTGAAGAAGTAGTTTCTGAAAAGATTCTGGCTTATCTAGCGGCTACAAAGCAGCGGTACTGGCTACTTTTTATCGTGGCAGTGGTGAGCAGTTTGGGATTACTCCTAAGTTCCAACCCTGGATTTGTGGTTGTTTTTGCACTGGCTTTGGTGTTTTTTTCCTTGGGTAAGCCCTCTCCCGATCGGATGATGCGCTTGCTGAAGCTAAAAAAACAAGACCGGGAACTTCTTGTCGAAATTTCCCGGCCTTCTTAGTTGGTTTAGCGAATTGAGGCTATTTATTAATTTGTGATAGTGATGTTTCCTGAGGTGACGTTACCTCTCACGGTGTTGGCGGCATTATTGTTGATGTCCATAGTCTTCTCCTTGGTGGTATTTCCAACACGAAGGTTTCCAGAGGTTGCCTTTAGCGCGTAGTTAAAGTCTCCAAGGTTTGAAGGGGTTTGTACCGTAAAGTTGCCCGAGGTGCCGTTAAAATGGGTCTTCGATCCTATTCCAGAATTGAGGGCAGTCAAGTTTCCTGAAGTGATTTTCATCGTACCCAGCTCCTTCACATTTTCCAGTTTGGCATTCCCAGAAGTAAGTTGAACATCCAGTTGGCTTCCTATATTTTTTGCTGTGAAATTCCCGCTTGTAGAACCATAATTGACTGTGCCCTGAATGCCATCTACCGTAGTATTTCCTGAGGTCAATCTAGCGATTACATTTCCATCTATGGCGTTGGCAAGTAGGTTGCCCGAGGTGGCAGTCAATGTAAGATCTCCCTTAATTTGAGTGGCAGCGACATTGCCTGAGGTAAGCTGCAGGGTAGTCAGTTTCGATTCTAGATTTTGTATGCTTATTTCTCCTGAAGTGCCTCTTACTTGAAGCGCAACTGCTACTGGCCCGGTGATTTTGATATACCCTTTGTTTTTGCTGTTCCAATTGTATTTGCCAGTGCCATTCTTGTAGCTGATTTTTAGGACATCCCCCACCGTCACGAATACGATGTCTTGGTCGGTTACATTGGATGCTAGGTAAGCTTCGACCGCTACTTCGGCCGAGGATCCGCCTACATAGCTTACATCTAGCCAGCCGCTTTCTACTTCAATTTGCTTGATGTTGAGGTATTTTTTGGTGGTGTTGACCACTACATTTTGTGCTGCTACCCAGGACGTAGATGCCAGTAGAAGCCAGGCAATTAGGATTGTATAGGTGTAATTTTTCATAATCATGGGGTTAATCTAAAAGAATATTGATGCCAAAAGAAATCGGATTCAAAGCGGGACCTTTTCCTTCCTTGAAGAGTCTAGACAAATCGTAAGTACTGTAGAATCTAAACTCTTTGCCCACACCGAATTCTCCACGGATCCCATATCGTAGGTTTTCTAAGTATTTGCCCGTATTTATCCTTTCAATGCCTTCCCTTGAACTTGCTGTTTCTTCGTATAAAAACTTGGATCTACCCCCTAGCCGATAGCCTAAATAGGGTCCTGCTGCTAGGACGAAGCCCTTATCCTTTCTTTTACCTAGATTTACTTCAAGCAGGGTCATGGCAGTTAGGTAAGATGCGGACATTTTACTTTTGGTGCCTGTAACGTCGGTACGCTCTACAAAGGCAATCTGATCTCTGCCACGTATGGCTTGAAAATCTCGGTTTTCAAGTTTGAAATTGTACCATTGAAATCCCAAACCGAAATTCCATTTCCAACTTTCGCTTAGGCGCTGAGAACCAACCCAATTTATTCCTACGTTCCAACTGCCCCAACCTTTGGTGGCATAGGGCTGATCAGCGGAAGGAAAACTGCCCTCCTGAAGGAAATTATTGATCCCTAAATCGATAAAGAGGTCGTCTTTAAAATTCTCTAATTTATTCGAATCCGCTTCTACTTTCACCGTAGTGTCCTGACCTAATTTATCTTCTAGGTTAAATTCAATAATATCTTTCGTATTCGAATCAGTTCCTATTTTTACTTTAGTGTCTTGACCCGATTCATCGACGAAGATTCGCATTCTTCCAACGCGCACTTCTGTTTCTGCACCATTTTCAAGAACGCGAACGACCTCCTTGACAGAGCCATCCTTTTTCTGGAGTTCAATGAGGGTTACTTCTCCGGTGCCTTTGTTCTCTTGGACACCAAGTTCAGCGATGATTTGGTTGATATTCATCCCTTTCAGTTTCTCGAAATCGGCGATGGATTCTACGAGAATCACAATTCTCCCTGCTTTACCAAATTCAATAACAACGGAATCTTTGAGGGTAGGAATCACCGTTTTCAGGGTTGTTTCAGGATCTGTCTTGGCCTGGGCCAGCGTGGCAAATCCTAAAAAGAGGAGTAGCACAACTAATTTTTTCATTTTTTTTGGAGTTATGTAGTGATTGGTTTAGTGTTTACTGTTTTCCTTTTGCAAATTCTTTTCTGCTGGTTAAGGAAGAAATGATCCATTCTTTTTTATCCTGAATCTTTAAATATTCATTGTCCAGATTAGAGATAGTTTTCTCTAGTTGACCTACTGTTTTACCAAGTTCAGTAACTAAGTTTTTATTGGGAGCAGCTTCTTTTTTTAATCCATCGGAGAAAATCCGGATCCGGTAGCCGTTTACCTCTTCCACCTCTTCCAAACTGGGTTGTAGGTTACTTGTTGAAAAGGATGGTACAGTCGTATCTGAGTTTAGCAAGGCCTTGGTATCGGTAGTCGAATTTACTTCCTGCTCTGCTGCCGTTTGTGGACTAGGAAATGTAACTGCCTCAGCAACTGCATTTTCTAAATCTAACGCTTTAGTATTTTCCTGAGGAAGGCTTGATTTAAACTCGAGCGTGCTTGATTGAGGAGGAATGGAATTATTTTGGTAGGTCGGTTTTTCATCTGCTACATTTCCCACCTTTTCTGCTTCTGGAGTTGAATCCGGTACAAGAGAGACTTCCAATACCTCTTCAATAACTGCAACCGAATTTTCTTGTTCTGTTTGTGGCTCTTGAGACCAGATCAAGTAACCAAGGCCTAGCAGCAAGGGCATTGCAGCTGCTATCGCCCACCAGGTGCTTTTCTTCGGTTGCTTAACTGCATCCAATTGGGCTTCCAACTTGTCCCAGGCTACAGGGACTGGAGAAACTTCGTGATTTTCGAGTTTTTCTTTAAAAACCCGATCCAATTCTTCGTCTGATTTAGCCATGCGTAATTTTGGGTTGGAGTTGAAGACTCGTAATTTTTTCTTTTAACACGCTTCGAGCGCGGTTGAGTTGTGATTTGGAGGTGCTTTCCGAGATTCCGAGAAGTTCTCCGATTTCTTGGTGCGAATACCCTTCAATCGCAAACAGGTTAAAGACTGTTCGGTAGCCCAAGGGAAGACTTTGGACCAATTCCATCAATTCTGCCGCCTCCAGTTGGCTGAGTTCGGCTGTGGATTCAAAGTTGCCCGTAGCCTCTTCCAAAGAAACCGAAAGTAGAAGGTGGCGGTTGCTACGGATAGTCATCAATGCTTGTGTGACCACAATCCGCTTCATCCATCCCTCAAAACTCCCTTTTCCTTGAAATTGGGAAAGTTTTTCAAAGATTTTCATAAAGCTTTGGATCATTACATCCTCCGCTTGTTCTTGATCTTTGAGGTACCGAAGGCATATCGCCAAAAATCTCCGGGAGTAGGTCTCGTAGAGCTGACGCTGAGCCTGCCTGTTTCCAGATAGACATCCCGCGATCAGTTCTTCCTCAGCGGAGAAATGGGGAGGTAATTGCATTTGGTTTAACTTTCAAAAAGGTAGATGCACTCAGCAAAGGAAAGGTTGCAGGGAGTGAGAAAAATTTTCCAATTTCTTTTTCCCTCACAAAACGATACGAAACAAGACAGGCTGTGGTTGAATGAATTAAAGCGAAAAAATAAAAAAAAGGAGGGCTACTGCGAGGATAAGAATCATCAATTGTGACTTTTCTTTGAACTCTACGGCTACTTTAGGGCGACGCAGAACAATAATGGCAAGGCCTATTCCAAAAAACTGAAGCAACAGACTCACTCCATTCAGCGGGCCCATCGGAGCGTCCAACAAACGCAATTGCGTGTTGAGCAGGGAGACCGTGCCCAGCAAAATGCCCGTAATTCCAAAAAGGAATGCACGCTGCAACAGAACGGGTTCGGGTAGGGAGGACCATTTCATAGGCTAGTAATATTTGGCAAAGGTATAGAAAGATCCCCAAACGAAATCAATTGGAGTTCTTTCGGGTAATTCGCTTAGATTTTTGCTTTTCGAGATTCAAAATATGCGGCAATCTCTTTGCCAGAAAGCGCATTGAGTGTCATTTCTTTCGTTAATCCACCCTTTCTACCCATCCAAACCCCATACTGCATGTCGGCATAGCCTTCCATCTCGTGCGCATCGGGGTTGATGGCGAGCATAACTCCTTGTTCCATCGCATAGCGGATCCATCTCCAGTCCAGGTCCAGCCTCCAGGGATTGGCGTTGATTTCGATCACTACCTGCTTTTCGGCACAAGCGTCGATGATGGCTTTGTGGTCAATGGGATACCCTTCTCTTCGGAGCAATAGCCTTCCCGTGGGATGGCCCAAAATCGTGGTGTAGGGATTGTGAATGGCGGTAAGCAAGCGGTCAGTGGCGCGCTTGAGGTCCATCGTGAGTACCGAGTGAACCGAAGAAACGATGAAATCAAAACTCCGCAAGACTTCATGTGGGTAGTCCAAACTTCCGTCGGGGAGGATGTCCGATTCGATGCCTTTGAAGATGCGGAAAGGTGCCAATTCTTGATTGAGCAATTCAATTTCTGCCTGCTGCTTGGCTACCTTTTCAATTTCCAAGCCACCTGCATAGCTTGCCGTGCGGCTGTGATCCGAAATACCTAGGTATTCGTAGCCCAAGGCTTTGCAATGTTCGGCCATCTGACGCAAACTGTGCTTGCCGTCGCTGTAGGTGGAGTGGTTGTGTAAAATTCCCTTCAGGTCCCTGCTCTCAATTAGAACAGGAACTGTGCCTGCTTTGGACTGCTCTACCTCGCCCATGCCTTCACGCATTTCCCGAGGAATAAACTGCAGGTTATTTAGTTGAAAAAAATCCGCTTCACTTTCAAATTTGGATTTTCGGATCAGTTCACCCACCGTTTCCTGCTCGTTGACATAGTTGCTTAGGTGAGCTTTGGAGGCCACAAAAAGTAATTCCTTGGAAGCCAATTCTTCCGGACTACAAAAGTGAATGACCAGTTGTAACTCGGGTTCTTCCAATTTTCCTCTCCAGGTCATGGGGCCAGAAAGTGCTTTGTTCCAGGTGATGCCTGCTAGTTGAGTCAAACTGGATTTAATTGCGTGGAGATCTGCGGAAGCAATTAAATATTCTCCTTCAGAAATGATTTCTAGGCGCCTTGCAAAATCCCCAATAATTCGCACCTGAGCAGGTGCAAGTTGCTGTTGCCATTGATTTGCCAAGGAATCGATAGCCTCTTCGATATCGGCATACAGCCATTTACCGGAAGTGGAAGCCTTGAATAGTAGGCTTTGGATGATGGTTTCCTGTGTTTTTTCCCCGAAGCCCTTTGTTTGGGCTACCTTTCCACTTTGACAGGCCTCCATGAGTTCGTGCGTAGAGGTAAGTCCAAGTTCCTTCCACAATACCTGTACTTTTTTGGGCCCCAAGCCCTTCACTTGGAGGATCTCCAAAACTCCTGCTGGGGTTTGTCCAATCAGGGCATCCAAGGCAGGGAATGAACCAGTTTCTTTAAGGGATTGGATGGCCTCAAGGATACTTTTTCCGATACCTGGAATTGCTGCCAAGTCCTGCAAACCAATGGCCATCAGGTCTTGATCCAAGCGCTCTAAGGCATTCAATCCCCCCTGGTAACTTCTGATTTTGAAGGGGTTTTCATCGTGAAGTTCGAGGAGCTGAATGCACAGCTTTAGCCGGTTTAAAATAGCCTTGTGGTCCAAAGTTTTAGTTTTTGCAGGTTTCCAACACAATTGTTGCCAAATATAGTTTCAATTTAAACGCATGAGAACTAACTTCCCTGAAAGACGTACTAATTTTCGAGGAGTTTAATTCTAAAGTTTGAACCGGAAAAAGAATGAGCATGTCCTATTGGATCGTAAAAACTGAGCCCAGTACCTATTCTTGGAAAGATTTGGAAGCCAAAGGGGAAGATACCTGGGATGGAGTGCGCAATTTTCAAGCAAGAAATAACCTGAATCAGATGAAGCAAGGCGATTTGGTACTACTCTACCATTCTGGTTCCGAAAAAGCAATAGTTGGGCTTGCCCAAGTGAGCCAAGAGGCCTTTCCAGATCCTCAGGACACAGCCTGGGTGGCGGTAAAACTCAAAGCAGTTCGTGCCTTGGCGACGCCACTGACCTTGCACCACATGCAAGCGGAACCCGACTTAGCTGGAATTTCTTTACTGAAACAGTCCCGTCTATCGGTTCATGCGCTCAGTGAGGAAGCCTATACCTTGATTTGTAAATTGAGTTCCTGATGCGAATCCTGCTTTTTTTGTTTCTAGCCCTTGTTGCCTTTCCCTCGGTGGCCCAATTGCAGTTCAAAGAGCGGTTAGAAGTGCCTACGCAGACTTTTGATCCGGCCTTTGAATTGATGCGGATTCCATCTGGCCTCGTGGCTTTTCGAACTTTTCAGCCTCGTAGTTTGGATGCAGACCGTGTTTTCGAGTATTACCTTACCTCCGAGCAACTCCAATCCCAAGGTTTGGTGGAGGTTAAGATCAAGAAGGGATTTGACCTAATTGGGTACGATACGGATGGGGATAATTTATATGTCTTGTTTGCCAAAGGAGAAACTGCCTCTGCCGAAAAATACGTGTTGCACCTAGATCTTAGCACTCAAGTAGGAGTGGAATACGATGCAACCCATCTACTCCCCATGGACTTGGTAGAGTTTTTGGTTCTGGACCAGAAAGCAATTTTCATGGGGATTTCAGACACCCGTCCCGCGGTACAGATTTTTTCTTTGGAAGACAAAACTGTTCAAACGGTGCAAGGCATCTATGGTAACGAATCCCATGTGGTTCAGATGTTGAAACTACCCGAAATTCAGGCTTTGGAGGTAGTGATTCGACGTAGGGGTCCCTTTAAATCTCAGGAGACGCTTGTCCTCACCTTTGATTTGGAAGGTACCCTGCTTCGTGAACTCAAATTAGATCCTTTGGGTGATCCGGATGAGGAGCCGCTTGACGGCCTGCTTCTCACTGGAGAAAACTATGGTCAAACGCTCATTGGAGCTTACGGCAAAGAGGTAAGGAACTACTACAAGGGGATGTATCTGACGCAGATCAATGAGTTTGGGGAGCAAAATACAGCCTTGTATACCTTGGAGGACTTTCCAAATTTTTTCAATTTCCTACCTGAAAAACAACGGGAAAAGCAGCAAGCGGCTGTAGTCGCTCAACTCGAAAAAGGGAAGGTGCCTTCCATCCGAAATGCCTATGCCATTCGAGATGTAAAAGAAATGGAAGACCGGTATTTGGTGTATTTTGATCAATTTTCAGTTAATAGTACTCGAGGACCAGGAACAATAGCGCCTCCTTTGGCTTCGCAGCGCTACCGCTACGATCGAGCTAGTCGTATGGGTTACATCCCTTTTTTTATGGATCCCTATAACCCGCTTGCGGCACCCATGCAAGCCTATACCTTGGTGACCGAGTACACCTATAAATCGGCACACTTTATTGAAGTAGCCAAAACAGGTCAGGTGATTTGGGATAATGCTGCTCGATACGAGGATGTGACAACCAGTTACCCGGAGGCATTTGCAGAAGTGTCCGTACAAGGGGATGATGTCTTCCACCTTTTCTTAATCAATGACCAGATCAAACTCAACTACTTTAGAAAAGGGGAGAAACTTTTGGAAAACGAGCCGATACAATTGGAACTGGATCCGACACTAGGAGAGATCCAATACACAGATTTGGAATCCTTGCGACTACTTCATTGGTATGGGCCCTATTTTTTAGTTTCAGGGATTCAAAAAATTCGATCCACCGATACCAAGGGCAAGGAAGGTGTGCGTGAAGTGTTTTTTATCCACAAACTTTTGCTGGACGGGGATTTGTACGTGCCAAATGAAGACGCTGACTAGATTATTTTCTATATTTACCGCAAATTTGACCCATGCAAAAACGGCTCGTCCTTGATCAGCAGCAGATTGACATCATTCTGAAGCGGTTCTGCTACCAACTCATTGAAAATCATGACGATTTCGAGAATACCGTTTTTTTGGGATTGCAGCCACGAGGAACCTTGTTGCTCGATAAGATTGTGGCTCTAGTAAAGGATATTTCTGGAATTACAGTTCCTTCCGGCTACCTGGATGCCACCTTCCATCGCGATGATTTTCGACGCAGAGATTTCCCTCTCAAGGCCAACGAGACCAAGATTGATTTTTTGGTGGAGGGAAAGAAAGTAGTTCTCATAGACGATGTGCTCTACAAGGGCAGGTCGGTTCGTGCCGCCATGGATGCGATGATCGCATTTGGCAGACCTCAGAAAGTAGAATTGATGGTATTGGTAGATCGAAGACTCACCCGAGATTATCCGATCCTTCCGGATTATTATGGAGTAAAAGTAAATACGCTGGATAGCCAGTATGTAGTGGTAGAGTGGGTGGCTCAGGGAAATCCTGCAGATGCCATTTGGATTACAGAGAAAGTAACTAGCTAACAATGTCTCAACTCAGCACCAGGCACCTTTTAGGTATCAAAGAACTCAGCGAAGCGGACATCCGACTTGTGCTGGAGACCGCCACCAATTTTAAGGAGGTGATCAACCGACCAATTAAGAAAGTTCCTTCCCTTCGTGACATCACCATTGCCAATATCTTCTTTGAAAACTCCACTCGCACCCGCCTTTCCTTTGAATTGGCAGAAAAGCGCTTGAGTGCAGATGTAGTCAATTTTTCTTCTTCCAACAGTTCTGTCAAGAAAGGGGAAACCCTCGTCGATACGGTCAACAATATCTTGGCCATGAAAGTGGACATGGTAGTCATGCGCCATGCCAGCCCTGGAGCCCCGCATTTTCTCTCTAAAAATGTGCCCGCCAATGTAGTCAATGCTGGAGATGGAACGCACGAGCATCCTACTCAGGCACTCTTGGATGCTTTTTCCATGCAGGAAAAGTTAGGAGATCTGACAGGTAAAAAAATAGCCATCATCGGCGATATTCTACACTCAAGAGTGGCACTTTCCAATATTTTCTGCCTTCAAAAACTAGGCGCAGAGGTGCGGGTCTGTGGGCCAGTGACCTTGATTCCCAAGTACATCGAAAGTTTAGGAGTAAAGGTGGAATTGGATCTTCACAAGATCTTGGCCTGGTGCGATGTGGCCAATGTGTTGCGAATTCAGTTGGAACGCCAGCAAATCAAGTATTTTCCGAGCCTTCGTGAGTATTCCTTGTACTACGGGATCAACAAAAAGATGCTGGATGGACTCAACAAAGAGATTGTAGTCATGCACCCAGGCCCCATCAATCGAGGAGTGGAATTGAGTTCGGATGCAGCAGACTCGGTGCATTCCATTATCCTAGACCAAGTCGAAAATGGGGTGGCTGTGCGTATGGCAGTACTCTATCTTTTGGCTGGAGCCAAGGGGTAATCGAAATTGGTTGAGGTTTTTTTTGCTCCAAGCGAAACGAAATTCCTTAAAAACGAGGTTGCTGCCACTTTCCTCCACCTATTGTGTATCCCAAAGTGAATCCAGCATATCGGTTGATTGCCTCTCCGATAAATGCCCCACTTGAATTTTGGAGGTTCCTGTTGGGTACAAAATTGTATTCTACGCCCATTCTAAATTTCCGAAGTTCCACACCAGCTCGAACTATAGGTGCCCAAGCAAAGTCCGCTTCCAAGTTACCAACTTCTGCTGGAGCAGTGAACGATTGATTAATTTCTACTGCACTTAGGGCAAAATAGCCAAATCCAGCACCCAAATAAGGAGCTACATTGGAATTGCCTTTATTGAAAAAATGGGTAAGTGTACCTGCAACTGATACATTGCCTGCCAATTCTCCTCGATATTCCTTTTGTGCATTGAAGTAGGTAACATCTTTGGCAAGGCCAGCTACTCCAAAACGCATTCCAAAGGCTAGGTTGTCTTGGAGCAAGAATTGAGGCTCTATGTTTAACAACGCTCCAATACCTCCGTCCTTTGGTATTGCCACTCCTAGGTCTGTGGAAAATCGGAATCTACCTTTTTGTTGTGCATAGCTGAATTGAACTAAAAACAAGAGGATGAGGGCTAGTGCAACTTTTTTCATGGGATTGGTTCAGTTTAATGTTTCTTGTGAGTCTAACGAAGGTTCAGTTCATTCGGTACAAAAAGAGTTCCAAAAAAATAGAAGTAGGGTTTGCTGGAGTTTTATTGTTTGGAGTAAGTCCTTTCAATTTTTGAGGTTTGAACCCTCTGTTTGTAACCAAATTTTGCCGTACTTCGTTTTTTGATTTAAACCAAATTCGGGGGTCTTTTGCCAAGCAAAAACTAGAACTATGTTAACAGTTACGCAACTCACCAAAGTGTACAACAAGCAAGCAGCTGTCAAAGAGGTGAGTTTCCACCTAGATGGAGGTGAAGTGGTGGGTTTGCTTGGACCCAATGGAGCTGGGAAAAGCACCACCATGAAATGCATTGTGGGCTTGCTTCGCAAAACAAAAGGAGAGATTCAGATCGGTGGCTACGATCACCTGTCCGTGGAAGCCAAAAAGTTGTTTAGCTACATTCCTGAAACACCCTATGTCTACGATTTATTGACCATCTGGGAACATATGCAGTTTATTGCGCAGGCCTATGGTGTGAAAGATTGGAAGCCTAGAGCCTTGGAATTGTTGGAAATGTATGAATTGGAGGACAAGCAGAAAAAATTGGGCAGAGACTTGTCCAAAGGGATGCGGCAAAAAGTTTCCATCTGCTGTGCCCTGCTTCCGGATCCACAACTTTTATTTTTTGATGAGCCGATGATTGGTTTGGACCCTAAGGCCATCAAGAACACCAAGAATCTATTCAAAACCTTGAAAGATCAGGGAAAAACCATCCTGGTTTCCACCCACATGATTGAGGGAATTGAATCGATAGCCGATCGCATCATGATCATGAAAGAGGGGCAAATCATCGGTAATGACAGTATTGAAAATCTGAAGCTGCAAGCAGTTTCGGGTTCTGGATTAAGTTTAGAAGATCTATTCCTAGAATTGACCAAAGATGCATGAGGTTCGCCTGCTCCTAAAAAAGGACCTATTAATTCTAGTCAATAACCTCCTATTGATCTTTCGGAATCCGCTTCGCTTGATTCCTTATGGTTTAGGTGCGGGTTACTTTGTTTTCATGTATTCCAAAGGGATAGCAGGTTCTGAGAAGGTGACCTCTCAAGTAGACATGGACGCCGCTGGCGAGGTGGATGTGACTCAACAGAACATTATTGGTGGGTTAACGGTCTTGGCCTTGGGCTTTTTTATTTTTCAACTGTACCGTGCCACCAAGAATAACATCACCTTTTTCAAGATGGCAGATGTAAATATGTTGTTTACAGCGCCAGTCAAGCCACAAAATTTATTGATGTACTACATGGCGCGCTCGATTTTGCCAGCCTTGGGTGGATCTTTTATCTTTTTAGTGTACAGTGGAGGGCAGTTGGCTAGTGAATTTGACTTAACTTTTCTGGGAGGAGTATTTTTGTTGTTGGGCTTTGCCTTGTACTTCTTCCTTATTTTCCCGATTCGGTTTTTAATTTACACCCTGCATACTCGATTTGGGATTTTAGGGCAGTTGCGGGTGGGAGTTTTGTCAATTGGTGTGCTCCTGGCTCTGTTGATTGTGATTCCAGGGTTTATGGCACCGGTGTTTTGGAAGGGGATGTTTTCCTGGATTACCTCGCCTTGGTTTGATCTGTTTCCAGTGGTAGGCTGGAGTAGGGGGATGATGGCCTATTTTCTGAATGGAAACTGGGTGTTGTCGACCACCTACTTGGTATTATACGGCATTACCTACTTTGCCGTGGTGAAGTTGGTCATCCAATTTTCGGGACATTACTACGAGGATGTGTTGGATGCCACCCAGACCAATGAAGATCGTCTTGAAAAAGCGAAGGGGAAGCGTGAAGTCACCGAAGATGCCTACAGCCTAAATTCCAAAAAGCAACTGGCACTTCCGGAATTTGGAAGGGGTGCCAAGGCCATTTATTGGCGGAATTACGTGCAAAGTAGCCGTCAGGACCTTCATCCTTTGGTTGGTCTGTACACGATGATCATGGCCTTTTTAGGTATTATCTGTTCTTTTTTGGGTCGTTTTGACTGGTTTTCCCCACAGGTCCTCTACTTCTACCTCTTCTTTTTACTTTTCTTTTACTTCATGGCAGGCATTGGAAGAGCCAATATTGGGGATCTTAAAAAGCCTTGGTTCATCCTTATTCCCGCGAGTTGGTCTGCCAAATTCTGGAACATGATCAAGTTGGATCTTATCCAAATCCTTCTTTTTGGATTGATTCTGATCGTGCCTTCAGTGGCACTGGGTGATTACAGTTGGTGGTTGGTTTTGCTTTTTCCGCTAGGCTTGATTTTTTCCTACCTCATCGGTCTCGGGGTCAATATGATTCCTCAAGTAGGCCTGGATGAGGGCTGGGATCGGATCCTAATCAAGCCTTTGATGATTGGAGGAATTATTGTTTTTGGAATCGTACCTACTCTGTTTTTTACAGGGTTAGTTATGGGGATCACTGGAAACTTCAGTTATGGATTTGGGGTGGCTGTTTTGGGATTAGGTCTTGTGGCTTCCATTTTAACGCACGTGACCTTGGATATAGTGAAGCGTTTGGAATTCAAGGAACTCTAAAGATTCCGGTAAAGCATGCAATCCAAAGGAAAGGGTTGGTTTAAACTTAGCCTTTAAGAAATTATTTTTCCGAAGGGGGAATAGGATAGGAATGGCCCAAGAATTTCATTTATTTTTGGGCATCCAAATATAACCTCCCATGATTTACAACTCCATTATCGAAACGATCGGGAATACCCCGATGATCCGCCTCAATAAACTCTCTCAAGATATCAAAGGGGAGGTCTTAGTTAAGGTAGAGTACTTCAATCCTGGTAATTCGATGAAAGATCGCATGGCGATCAAGATGGTGGAGGATGCAGAGAAAGCAGGGATTTTGAAGCCAGGAGGAACCTTGATCGAAGGTACATCCGGCAATACCGGCATGGGCTTGGCATTGGCGGCAGTTGCCAAAGGCTACAAGTGTATTTTTACCATGGCGGATAAGCAATCCAAAGAAAAGATTGATATCCTTCGTGCAGTAGGAGCGGAAGTTGTGGTGTGTCCTACCAATGTTTCCCCTGAAGATCCACGTTCCTACTATTCTGTAGCACGAAGATTAAATAAGGAAATCCCGAATTCATTCTACCCCAACCAGTACGACAACTTGTCTAACGCGCAAGCGCACTACGAGACGACTGGTCCGGAGATTTGGAAAGATACCGAGGGAAGAATTACGCATTATGCGGCAGGAGTTGGCACTGGAGGATCTATGTGTGGCACGGCCAAGTATTTGAAAGAGCAAAATCCCAACCTGATCACGGTAGGATTGGATACCTACGGTTCCGTATTTAAGAAGTATAAGGAAACGGGAATTTTTGACGAGAAAGAAATTTACCCTTACCTGACTGAAGGAATTGGAGAGGATATTCTGCCCAAGAATGTGGACTTTTCTTTGATTGATCAGTTCATCAAAGTAACGGACAAGGATGCTGCCGTGATGACGCGTCGCTTGGCTCGTGAAGAGGGCCTTTTTGTGGGCTGGTCATGCGGATCTGCAGTGCATGGAGCCTTGGAGTATGCCAAGGAGCACTTGAAAGAAGGAGACGTGATGGTGATCATTCTTCCAGACCATGGTACGCGTTACTTGGGTAAAGTGTACAACGACGAATGGATGCGAAACCATGGATTTTTGGAAGATAAATCCTATTCCACTGCTCGCGATATTATTGCCCAACGAAGTGGAAACTATCAGTTGCTTTCAGTGAACAAATCCGACACGGTGAAAGAAGCCATTGGCTTGATGAATGGAAAAAGTATTTCTCAGATTCCGGTATTGGACGGGGAAGAGGTAGTCGGAAGTTTGACTGACAACAAGCTTCTTTCCAAGATCATCGATAATCCGCTATTGAAAGATGCTACGGTTGCCGAGGTAATGGAAGGTTCCATGAAGTTTGTGGCTTTGGATTCTACATTGGACGTGCTTTCGTCGATGGTCGAAAAAGAAAAAGCCGTTTTGGTTCGTGACACAGCGGACAAAATACACATCATCACCAAACACGATATTTTGGAGGCTTTTAGTAAATAAATGAAAGTAGATCGCCTGCTTACGGTACCTGTTCAGGTAGACATCAAGACTTCTTTTGCGCGCGCCTGGGAATTGTACAAGGCACATCCTTTTTTCTTTTCCCTGTTTATGCTCTTGATCGTTTCGATTCAAGGCATGGTGGTCATCTATGTGCAAGCCTACATGATTGTCTACAGTACCCTGCTTGCTCCGCCTTTGTATGCAGGCTTTTACCTTGTTGCCAATAAGATTAGTCGAGGAGAAGAGGTGATCTATCCTGATTTCTTTGGAGGATTTCGATTTTGGATTCCTACTGCAGTGATTTCATTGCTTACGCAGGTCCTAATCGCCATCGGTTTGATTGCTTTAATTATCCCGGGAATTTACTTGGCGGTGGGTTACCTATTTGCGATTCAAATGGGAATTTTTGGAGGGCTAGACCCTTGGTCTGCCATGGAGTGGAGTAGAAAATTGATTACGCGGAATTGGTGGCGGTTTTTAGGATTGTTATTGGTTTTAGTGGTCCTAAACGCCCTGGGGCTTTTGCTTGCGGGGATAGGTTTGCTGTTTACTGTTCCCCTCACTTTTTTGGTCCTGTATGTAGTATTTGAAGAGATCACTCGCGAGGTATTCTCAGAGGAAGAATCTTCTGCTACTCATGAGTAAGGATCATCGCCTCCAAGCGATTTTTGCATTTTTCTGTAAATTCATCCACTTCCTCCTTGGATAGAGTAGTAGGAGGTAGGATGGGCTTGGAATAATACACTCGGATTATTCCTGGTTTGAGTAGCCAAGACCCCCTTTTCATCAAACGATCTGCGCCAATGACAGCCATCATGAGAATGGGAGTTTGGGTTTCAATTGCCAATCGAAAGGCCCCTTTCTGGAATGGAAGAAGGGTTTGATCGGTATTGTTGCGTGTGCCTTCCGGTGCTACGACTACGGAAATACCTTTTTTGAGAAGGGCGATCAATCTCTCCAAACCTTTATGCCGTGATACGGGATTGCTTCGATCCACCCAAATGGCCAGTTTGCCTACTACTGTTGCAAAAATTGGAATTCTGGAAAGCTCCTTTTTTCCGATGGCACGTACCCGGTGTGGGATTACCATAGGAATTAAGGGCGCATCGAGGTTGGACCTATGGTTAAAGATGTAGATGTAGGACTGCTTCAGGTCAATGTGCTCCCGTCCATGTACTTCGTAACGAACCCCTGTCAAAAAAGACCAGGCCCCTATCCAGAAGCGAATAAATACAAAGGAAATAATATCTCCGCGCGGATGAATCAGTAAGGGGATCAGGACAAATAGGCCAACAAGCAGCATGAGCACGAAAAAAAGGACTGCTGCATAGGCGGTATAGATCCATTGAAAAAACTTGAGCATTCGAATTTCTTTGTTAGATTTGTGTTCGTAAAAAATCTTTCACTCTTTGCTTGCAAGCCCCGATTTCGTGTCGGGGCTTATTTTTTGAACTCAATTTTAGGCGGTATTGCTTGAATTTCCAAGATACATGGGGCTGCGGGCCTGTACTAATTTTCTTCTGGATTTTTTCCAATTCAAGAAAACCCTTACCTTTGCAGTCCATTCGAGTGAATGGGGCGTTTCGGAAGTTCCATGCGCTAAGTTTTAACCCAAAAACTGCTTCCTCATGACTCTAGGGAAGCGGGTCAATCAGAGTCGTATTAATATGTCTAGTACAAAAGAATTTAACTGGGACGATTTCGGTACCAAAGGTTTCGGAGAAGGCTATTCCAAAGAGCAACGTGCTCAAATGGAAGCCATGTATGCGGGTACCTTGAGTGAGATCACGGAGAAAGAAGTGATCAAAGGAGTTGTAGTAGGAGTGAATGACAAGGATGTCATCATCAACATCGGTTTCAAGTCAGATGGTCTAGTGCCACTTTCTGAATTCCGTGACGTGGCTGGTATCAAAGTTGGCGACGAGGTAGATGTATTCATCGAGGAGCAAGAAAATGCTTTGGGTCAGTTGATCCTTTCCCGTAAGAAGGCTAAGATCGTTCGTGCATGGCATGACATTGAGGCTGCCTTGGAAAATGATAGCGTAATCGAAGGTCTAGTGAAGAGAAGAACCAAGGGTGGTTTGATCGTAGATATCTACGGTGTAGAAGCCTTCTTGCCAGGTTCTCAAATCGACGTGAAGCCTATCCGTGATTTCGATATCTATGTGGGTAAGAAAATGGAAGTGAAGGTGGTTAAAATCAACCACACCAATGATAACGTAGTTGTTTCTCACAAAGTATTGATCGAGAAAGATCTAGAGAAGCAAAAAGCAGAGATCCTAAACAACCTAGAGAAAGGTCAGGTATTGGAAGGGGTGATCAAGAACATGACCAACTTCGGTGTATTCATCGATTTGGGAGGTGTAGATGGTCTACTTCACATCACCGATATTTCTTGGGGTCGTATCAACCATCCAGAAGAAGTATTGCAGCTTGACCAGAAGGTTCAGGTGGTGGTACTTGACTTCGATGACGACAAGCGAAGAATCTCTTTGGGCATGAAGCAGTTGAGTGCTCATCCTTGGGATTCCTTGGCTTCAACGCTTGAAGTTGGTTCTCGAGTAAAAGGCAAGATTGTCAACGTAGCAGATTACGGTGCGTTCTTGGAATTGGCTCCAGGTGTGGAAGGTCTGATCCACGTATCTGAAATGAGCTGGTCTCAGCACTTGAGAAACCCTGCTGACTTTGTAAAAGTAGGTGTTGAAATCGAAGCGGTGGTATTGACTTTAGATAAGGACGAGCGTAAAATGTCTTTGGGTATCAAGCAATTGACCGAAGATCCTTGGACTAAAGGAGATATGTCTGCCAAGTATGCAGTAGGTACCAAGCACAAAGGCGTGGTACGTAACTTGACTAACTTCGGCCTTTTCCTTGAATTGGAAGAGGGAATCGATGGTTTGGTTCACGTATCTGACTTGTCTTGGACCAAGAAGATCAAGCATCCATCAGAATTCGTAAAAGTTGGTGACGAGCTAGCTGTAGCTGTACTTGAACTTGATGTAGAAAATAGAAGATTGGCTTTGGGTCACAAGCAATTGGAAGAGAATCCATGGGATACTTTCGAAACCTTATTTCCTATCGGATCTGTGCATAAGTGCATCGTAAACTCTAAAAACGATAAGGGTGCAGTTCTTGAACTTCCTTATGGATTGGAAGGCTTTGCAACAGTGAAAAACTTGGAGAAAGAAGACGGTTCTCAAGTTGAAGTTGGGGAATCAGTTGACTTCAAAGTGGCTGAGTTTTCTAAGGATGACAAGCGAATTGTACTTTCTCACACTGCCATGTTTAAAGAAGAAGCAAAAGCACCAAAGAAGGCTGCTTCTGCTCCAGCGAAGAAGAAAGAAGAAGCTACTGAGCTTCCTGCACAGGCTGAAAAGTCGACTTTTGGCGACATCGATGCTCTTGCAGAATTGAAAGAAAAGATGGAAGGCAAGAAATAAACTAGCCTAACCCTTTATACTAAAAGACGCCAGCTTGCTGGCGTTTTTTTTTTATCCAACTCCAAGCTAGAAGTCTACTTCGAGAAATTGATCAAAGGTTTTGGAGTGCAAAAAAAAACACCCTACTAGGGTGTTTTTTGTAGAGGTCGCGAGCGGATTCGAACCGCTGTACGAGGTTTTGCAGACCTCTGCCTAGCCACTCGGCCACGCGACCAATAATTGGAATGCAAATTTAGGGATAATCTTGGCTTCTACAAACTACAACAGAGACTTTTCTATGGTATTCCAAAGGAATTTTCAGGTTGTTGGCGCTTCTCCCTAGAACGTGAAAGAAGGGGTTTAAATCTAAAATTTGTGGACCCCTTGAGCCAGGTATAAAAAAAATGCTTATTTATAATAATTCTAAATAAAAACGATTGCAAAATCAACTCGTAATTCGTTGAAATACAGCACGGTAGTTTCCATATATTAAAAACCTTTTTTTGCACGTGAATCCCATATTCTTGTTTGAAAAATTAAGCCTCCATAGTACCTTTGCGGGGGTTACTGAGAACCGTTTAAACTATTTAATAGCAATAATATGTTATCCAAACGCTCGTTAGTAGGGATTCAATTGAATTTCCAGACACTGGCAGTGCTGTTTTTCATGTTGGTGGGTGTTTCGGCTTATGCAGCTGACCCAGCCGTGGCAAGCAGTGATGAAGCAATTGCGGCAGGTAAAACTGTGTTTAATGCCAACTGTAAGCAATGCCACAAGCTAGATCAGAAAAATGTAGGGCCAGCACTTAGAGGCGTCACTGATCGGCAATCCATAGCCTGGGCAAAGAGCTTCATCAAAAATTCACAGGCTGTAATTGCTTCGGGGGATGCCTACGCTACTGCCTTGTACAAGGAGTACAGCAATACGGTAATGCCTTCTCATGAATTTTTGAGCGATGGAGATTTGGATAACTTGTTATCCTACATCGAACATGGGGATAAAGTCGATCCTGCTGCTGCTGCAAGTACTGATCCTGCTGCTGCCGGAGATGGTACTGCTGCTGCCGGTTCGGGCATTCCAAATGAATACCTTAGCCTTATCCTAGGCGTTTTGGTTTTTGTATTGGTCCTTATTCTCATAGTTCTTGGTTTGATTGTTACGGTTTTGACCAAATACATCAACAAGCAGGACCTACCCGAAGAGGACAAAGAGTTTGTTTCTCAGAAGACCGATTTCGGTAAGATTCTAAAAAGTGATGCAGTAATCATCTTGGTTACCGCTTTAGTGGTCGCTTTTACAGCCAAAACAGCAATTGATGGTTTGTATTCCGTAGGGGTGCAGCAGGGATATGCTCCAGCACAGCCAATTGCATTCTCTCATGCCCTTCATGCTGGACAATATGAAATTGCTTGTCAGTACTGCCATACAGGAGTAGAGATAGGTAAATCAGCAAACATTCCTTCAGCGAATATCTGTATGAACTGCCATACACACATTCAAAACGTAGGAGGCAAAGAAGGGATTTCTCCAGAGATTCAGAAAATTTACAACGCGGTAGATAACAACCAACCTATCGAATGGGTACGCGTTCATAACTTACCAGATTTGGCTTACTTCAACCATGCTCAGCACGTAGCCGTGGGTGGTGTAGAATGTCAGACTTGCCATGGTCCTATTCAGGAAATGGAAGTGGTAGGGCAGCATAGCACATTGACTATGGGCTGGTGTATTGATTGCCACAGACAAACCGAGATTGCTACCGAAGGCAATGTGTATTACGATAAATTGGTTCAACTTCACTCTACTTCGAAAGATGCACTAAAAGTGAAGGACATCGGTGGTCTAGAGTGTGCTAAGTGCCACTATTAATTCCTTATCCTTTTGAAAATTCATTCCTAGAAATAAAATGAAGGAAACTAAAAAAACCTACTGGAAAGGGCTCGAGCAACTTAGCAACGATCCGGAGTTTGTGAAAAATGCCGACCGTGAGTTTGCAGAACTTCCTAGTTCGCTGAACGAAGATGGCAGTGCCTCTCGAAGAGATTTTCTGAAGTTGATGGGTTTCAGTTTGGCAGCAGCCTCTTTGGCAGCTTGTGAAACACCTGTTCGTAAGGCCATCCCTTACGTAAACAAGCCTGTTGACATCAACCCTTCCATCCCGAATTACTATGCTTCCACCTTCTCTTCTGGAGGGGATTATGCATCCATTGTAGTCAAGACAAGAGAAGGTCGTCCAATCAAGATTGATGGAAACGAACTTTCTCCAATTACTAAAGGAAAAGTAAATGCAATCGTTGAGGCCTCTATTTTGTCTCTTTACGATAAGCAGCGTGTTGCAGGTCCTATGCTTGCTGGTGCAGCATCAGATTGGACCAAAGTAGATGCACATGTGAAATCAAAATTGGCAGGGGCTGGAACGGTAAAGATTGTAACCAACACCCTTCTTTCTCCTTCTACTGAAAAAGCCTTGCAGGAATTTAGTGCTGCTTTTGGTGGCGCTGAAGTAGTGGTATACGATTCCATCTCCAACTACGGCATCACAAAGGCATCTGAAGTTTTTTATGGTCAGGCGATTCTTCCTTCCTACCACTTCGATAAAGCAAAAATCATTGTTTCCTTTGGGGCAGATTTCCTAGGAACTTGGATTTCCCCAATTGAATTTGCAGGGGCTTACGCCAAAACTAGAAAGATTAGTAAGGACAAGGCAGAAATGTCTCGTCACTTCCAGTTTGAATCCAATCTGTCCTTGACTGGTGCAAATGCAGATTACCGTACTCCAATTAAAGCTTCTCAGTCTGGACTTGCTGTCTTGGCCTTGTACAATGCAATTGCAGCGAAAGCGGGCGTGGCCACAGTAGGAGGAGCGAAAGTAGAAGTTGCGCATTTGGATAAGGCTGCCAACGAACTTTGGGCTGCTAAAGGTGCATCCTTGGTAGTTTCTGGATCCAATGATCCAAACGTACAGGTAGTGATCCATGCGATCAACGAATTGTTGGGGAATAATGGTACTACGGTTGATTTTTCAACTCCAGTATACTATAGAAAAGGAAACGACGCTCGCATGAACCAGTTTATCACCGAATTGAAAGGTGGTTCTGTAGGTGCAGTGATCTTCTACAACTGTAATCCAGTGTACGACCACCCACGCGGTGCTGAAGTCGCTGCTGGAATTGCAAAAGCAAAATTGAGTATTGCCACCAACAGTACTTTGGATGAAACTTCCTCTTTGGTTCAAGTGGTTGCTCCTGATCATCATTTCTTAGAGTCTTGGAACGATTTCCAACCGAAGAAAGGTCAGTATTCCTTGGCTCAGCCAACCATTTCTCCTCTATTCAAGACTCGTCAAGCTCAGGATTCATTCTTGACTTGGGCTGGCTCTTCAGTAGCTTATTACGATTACATCCAAGCCAATTGGACTGCTACTTTGTTCCCAGTGATGGGTGCAGGTGCTACCTTCCAAGAGTTCTGGGATAGAGCCCTCTTCAATGGCGTAGTAAGTGAAACCACTGTGGCTACGCCGATCGCAGCAGTTGGGCAAGTCGCTGCTGCTGCTTCAGAAGTAGCCAAAAACTATGCTGCAGCCAACGCAGGTGCTGAATTAGTGGTTTACACTAAAGTAGGTATCGGTTCTGGTACTTTCGCCAATAACCCGTGGTTGCAAGAAATGGCAGATCCAATCACCAAAGCAACTTGGGACAACTACTTGACTGTATCTCAGAAGTGGGCTACAGAAAATGGAGTATCCATGGTGGAAGAAAATACCAAGAAGGCTAAGGTTACTGTAAATGGAAAGTCTATTGTAGTTCCAATTTTGATTCAACCGGGTCAGGCTAACGGTACTTTCGGTCTTGCCTTGGGCTATGGACGAACCAAAGCAGGCCGCGTTGCCGATGGCGTTGGGGTCAATGCATTTGACTTACTAGATACTACCAAAGGCTTCGTGAATTTTGACTTGACCACAAAGGTTGAGGTAGTTGCCACTGAGGAATCCTATAAAATTGCACGTACACAAACACACCAAACCTTCATGGGACGTGAAAACGTGATTCAGGAAGCGACTTTGGCTGAGTATAAGAAAGATGCCTCCGCTGGACGTTACAAGCCCGAAATCTACAAGGATGGCGAGTTTGTAAAACCTTCTAAAATTTCACTTTGGAGTGGACATAAATACAGCCAGCACCACTGGGGTCTTGCCATTGACATGAACTCTTGTATTGGTTGCGGTGCGTGTACCATTGCTTGCCAGGTAGAAAACAACGTGGCAGTAGTTGGAAAGCAAGAAGTGCTCAATCGTAGAGAGATGGCGTGGATCAGAATTGACCGTTACTACTCCTCCGATGCTCCTGCTGATGATTTGAGTGGAATGGAAATTGCCGCTGAAAACCCTGAGGTGACCTTCCAGCCGATGATGTGTCAGCAGTGTAACAATGCACCTTGCGAGACCGTGTGTCCAGTGGCTGCTACTACCCACTCTTCTGAAGGCTTGAACCAAATGACTTACAACAGATGTATTGGTACCAGATATTGTGCCAACAACTGTCCGTATAAGGTACGTCGATTCAACTGGTTTAAGTACCATGACAACAAGGACTTTGCTGGTGTGAACGTCGCTCAGAACGATGATTTGGGCAAGATGGTACTCAACCCAGACGTAACTGTACGTGTACGTGGGGTGATGGAAAAATGCTCCATGTGTGTGCAGCGTATTCAGGCTGGTAAACTAACTGCTAAGCGTGAGAAGCGTACTTTGGTCGATGGTGAAGTGAATGTCGCTTGTGCAGTGGCCTGTCCTACAGATGCTCTTGTATTTGGTGATATGAATGATCCTTCAAGCAAGGTATCCAAACTTTTGAAGATTGAGGAATCCGATGCTGCTAGCAAGGAAGTGGGTGAGGAGCGAGCCTACCACGTATTGGAAGAGATCAACGTGAGTCCAAACGTGTGGTACTTCACCAAGATCAGAAACAAAGAGAAAAACGAAGCGTAATTATAATAACAAGAAACTATGCAGGTTACTTCATCCGTACGCCAGCCCTTAGTTACCGGAGGTAAAACCTACCACGATGTGACACATGATGTGTCGCGTCAGGTAGAAGGTAAGCCATCCAAGTTGTGGTTTTTGTCTTTCCTTACTGCCGTCGGAGTATTGGCTTTAGGATCAACAGCTCTTTTGGCTACCCTCTGGGAAGGGATAGGCATGTGGGGCCTCAACAAGACCGTAGGTTGGGCTTGGGACATCACCAACTTCGTGTGGTGGGTAGGTATTGGTCACGCAGGAACGCTTATTTCTGCCGTTTTGCTTCTATTTAGACAAAAGTGGAGAACATCCATCAACCGTGCTGCAGAAGCGATGACCATCTTCGCGGTAATCTGCGCGGCCATGTTCCCTGTCATCCACATGGGTAGACCTTGGTTGGGTGCTTATTGGGCATTGCCACTTCCAAATACCTTTGGTTCGCTTTGGGTAAACTTTAATTCTCCTTTGTTGTGGGACGTATTTGCAATTTCAACTTACTTCTCTGTATCGCTAGTATTCTGGTACATTGGCTTGATTCCTGATTTTGCAACTATCCGTGACCGTGCGACTGGATTGCGAAAAGTAATCTACGGTGCACTTTCTTTTGGATGGGATGGAGCAGCGAAAACTTGGATGCGTTACGAATCCGTATCCTTGATCCTTGCTGGTCTTGCTACACCACTTGTACTTTCTGTACACACCATTGTATCCTTTGACTTTGCAACTTCGGTGATTCCAGGATGGCACACCACCATTTTCCCTCCTTACTTCGTAGCAGGAGCGATTTTCTCTGGTTTTGCCATGGTATTGACCTTGATGATCATTACCCGTAAGGTATACAAGTTAGAAGATTACATTACGTTGGAGCACATTGAACTGATGAACATTGTCATCATCATCACAGGTTCAATTGTAGGTATTGCTTACATCACTGAGTTCTTCATCGCTTGGTATTCTGGAGTTGAGGCTGAGCAATATGCCTTCATCAACAGAGCAACAGGACCTTACTGGTGGGCTTACTGGTCCATGATGACCTGTAACGTGATTTCTCCTCAGCTATTCTGGTTCAAGAAAATTAGAACCTCCATTGTGGCTACCTTCCTATTGTCTTTGGTAGTAAATATTGGAATGTGGTTTGAGCGATTTGTAATCATCGTGACCTCTCTTCACCGGGATTACTTGCCTTCTTCATGGGCAATGTTTTACCCATCTTGGGCTGACGTTGGGGTTTACTTGTTCACCTTTGGTTTGTTCTTCACGCTATTCTTCCTTTTCGCTAAGTTCTTCCCAGTGATCAACATGGCCGAAGTGAAGTCTGTATTGAAGTCATCCTCTGAAAAAGCACACAAATAATCATGGAAAGAGATACTCATTTTATTTTAGGAGTCTACGACGATGAGGACGTATTGCTCCATGCAGTAGAAAAAGTTAGAGGTAGCGGAGTGAAGATTCACGAAGTGTATTCCCCTTACCCAGTTCACGGGTTGGAGCACGTGTTGGGTTACAAGCGAAGTAAACTTCCTATTGCTGCATTTCTTTTCGGTATGTTGGGCACGAGTTTGGCCTTGACCATGCAATTCTACATGATGAAATTTGACTGGCCGATGATCATCGGGGGTAAAGACTATGCTGCTTTCCCGGACTTCGTTCCAGTTTCTTTTGAAATGACCGTTTTGTTGGCGGCTTTCGGTATGGTGGGTGTATTCTTAATCACTTCCAATTTGAAGCCTTGGGCACAACCTCGAATCTTTGATTTGAGAAGCACTGATGACAAGCACATCATGGCCATTGATATTGCAAACAACAGCAGCTTAGAACAAGAAAAAATCAGAGAGATTTTGACTGCATCTGGTGCTACTGAAGTGAATAACAAAAGTTTTGAATAGAATAACCGTAGCTATGAAAATTACGAACGCATCACTATTCGCAGGTTCTGTACTAGCCCTTAGTTTGTTGGCTGGATGCAAAGCTGGAGGTGAAAATCCGGGGCTAGAATATGCGCCTCAGATGTATCACTCTGTTGCTTATGAACCATTAACTCAAATTAAAGATGAGGCTCAAGGTTCTTGGCTTTCCACCCGAGAAGATGGAAAAGGTGAGTATTTCAATTCCAACGTGAATAATCCTCATGCCATGAACATGAGAGAGCCTGTAGCAAACACGGTTCCTAGAAACAAGCAAGGATACCTTCCTCACCGATTGCAACAATTTGAATTGGATAAAGCAGCTCTTATCATCAACCCGGTTGAAAAAACTGAGCAGGTACTTAAGGATGGAGAGAAACTCTACCTTCAGTATTGCAACGCTTGCCATGGTAAAGGTGGAGAAGGAGATGGAAAAGCAGGGGCAGTTATTGGTGGTGTAGCCAATTTGAAAGGGGGCGCTTATGTAGGCCTACCTGAAGGACATATTTTCCACGTCATCACTAAAGGTAAGGGTAGAATGGGGGCCCATGGTTCTCAAATTCCTGCTGAAAGCAGATGGAAAATTGTTCACTATGTTAAACAAGTTATCCAAGGTCAGGCTGTCGCTGCTGATTCAATTCCTGCAGCAGATTCTACCGCGGTAGTAACAGTAAATCCAGCGAACTAATCATGGCTCATCACGGCGAACATCACTATAATTTGGATCAGCGATTTGATTTCACTGCGTCCATTAAAAAATCAATTTTAACCGTTTTGGTCATCGGTGCGGTACTTTTAGGTATTGGTATTGTAATGGCCATGACTGGTGGGCATCACGAAGAAGGTGCTGCGGCTGGAGGCCATGCTTTCCACTGGTACGAACGGTTGTATGCAAGTTTATGGGTCAATAACGTATTCTTTACGGGTATTGCCATTATTGGCGTGTTCTTCTTTGCCATTCAATTTGCTGCTCAAGCAGGCTGGTCCGCTCCAATTTTGCGTGTCATGCTTTCCCTTGGCAATTGGTTGCCAATTGCAGGGGTTTTGATGCTGGCTACTTTCTTTGTAGCCAACCACGATTTATTCCACTGGACGCATTCCTATTTGTTTGATAAAAACGATCCGCAATACGATAAAATCATTGACGGAAAGGGAGCATTCTTCTATTGGCCAATGGAAAAGGGAACCTTCCCTGTGTTCTACATTGCGCGAATGGTGATTTTCTTTAGTTTCTGGGTATTCTTTTTCACGAAGTTTAAGCAGATCTCTGCTCAAGAAGATCAATTGGGAGGTTCAAGTCATTGGTATAAAATGAGAAGTTGGTCAGCTTTCTTCCTGGTATTTTTTGCTGTTTCTTCTTCGATGTCAGCATGGGACTGGGTTATGTCAATTGACACACACTGGTTCTCTACCTTGTTTGGCTGGTATGTATTTGCTTCTTGGTTTGTATCCGGGCTTTCTGCGATTACTTTGATTGTGCTCTTCTTGAAAGGCAAAGGATATTTGGAAATGGTGAATGAAAACCACGTGCATGACTTGGGTAAGTTCGTATTTGGTTTCTCCATTTTCTGGACCTATCTCTGGTTCTCTCAGTTCCTTTTGATCTACTATGCCAACATTCCTGAAGAGACGGTTTACTTTGTAGAGCGTTTGGAAAGTGACATTTACGGACCTTTTGTTTTTGTCAATTTAGGATTGAACTTCTTCCTTCCATTCTTGGTTTTGATGACTAGAGATGCGAAAAGACATGGGGTTTTCTTGAAATTGGTTTGTACCATTCTCATTGTAGGTCACTGGATTGACTTTACCTTGATGGTTCAGCCAGGAACACTGGGTCACAATGGTGGAATTGGGTTGTTGGAAGTGGGAATGTTCTTGGTCTATGGCTCTACAGCCACTTTTGTGGTGCTAAATGCGTTGGCAAAGAAAAACCTGATTGCAAAAAATCACCCAATGCTTCAGGAGAGTTACAATCATCACATTTAATTAATTAGTTGAAAAAAAATTAAGGTATGTACACATTTCTAATTGCAGTTGGGGCGCTCTTGTTACTCTCCTTAGTTTGGATGGTATACAGAATTCAGACGTTGGTATCAGTTGTTAAAGGATCAGATCGAAAGATTGCATCTGGAAGCAACAAAGTGAATGCAATCTTATTTTTAGTGTTCTTATTCGGATCTGGTGCTTTGATGTTCTGGTATTCGATTAAGGAATTTGATAATTATCAATTGCCTGTCGCTTCTGAGCATGGCGTCATCACTGACGAGTTGTTTTGGATTACTATGGCTGTCACAGGTGTAGTCTTTTTGATTACCCACGTATTGCTATTTGTTTTCCCTTACAAGTACCAATACAAAGAAGGTAAAAAGGCGGCTTTTTATCCTGAAAATCATAAACTTGAATTGATTTGGACTGCAGTACCAGGTGTGGTGATGGCAGGTCTTGTGATTTCAGGTTGGATGGCTTGGTCCGATATTACAGCACCTGCGCCAGAAAAGGCACATGTGGTTGAAATTATGGGGTATCAGTTTGCATGGGATGTCCGTTACCCAGGAAAAGATAATGTTTTGGGTGACTACGATTACCGATTGATCAATGCATCGAATTCTCATGGAATTGACTTCACTGACAAAAACTCGATTGATGATTTTCCTTCTCCTAAGGTAGTCATTCCAAAGGGAGAACCTGTTTTATTCAAAATCAGAGCGCGTGATGTACTGCACTCTGTTTTTGCTCCGCACATGCGTTTGAAGATGGATGCAGTACCTGGTATGCCGACTCGTTTCTGGTTTGTACCCACCAAGACCACTGCTGAAATGCGTGCGGAGTTGAAAGATCCTGAATTTGAATACGAAATTGCTTGTACCGAAATCTGTGGACGTGGTCACTTCTCTATGAAAAAAGTCATTGAGGTTGTGGAACCAGCGGAATACCAAAAATGGTTGGCGGAACAAAAATCGTTCCTTCAACAAAACCCTTCTTTGGCTGAAGGGTTAAAGACTGAGAAAAAAGAAATTGCAGGGATTAATTAAGGGAGAGAATTAAAATTAACTAAGTTATGGCTACAGCGACAGTTGCACATCACGACACCGAAGTTCATGGGCACCAGGATCACCACGATCACGAGCACCATGATAATTTTATTACCAAGTATCTTTTCACCACAGACCATAAAATGATTGCCAAGCAGTTTTTGGTAACTGGTATGTTCTGGGCACTTATTGGTGGTTTACTTTCAACATTATTCCGTTTGCAACTTGGATTTCCAGACATGAGTTTGGAATTCCTTCGCCCTATTTTAGGAGGTTGGATTGATGAGACTGGAAAGTTGGATCCTACCTTCTACCTTGCTTTGGTGACGATGCACGGTACCATCATGGTGTTCTTTGTGTTGACGGCTGGTTTGAGCGGTACGTTTTCCAATTTCTTGATTCCACTTCAAATTGGAGCGAGAGACATGGCTTCTGGTTTTATGAACATGCTTTCCTACTGGTTCTTCTTTGTATCAGGGGTGATTATGTTTATTTCACTTTTCCTTAAAACAGGTCCTGCTGGGGGCGGATGGGTGGTATATCCTCCTCTTTCTGCCTTGGAACAAGCTATTCCTGGTTCTGGAATGGGCATGACCCTATGGTTGATTTCCATGGTATTTTTCATTGCTTCTTCTTTGTTGGGGGGCATTAATTACATCACTACTGTAATTAATTTGCGTACCAAAGGGATGTCTTTTTCAAGATTGCCGTTGACGATTTGGGCCTTCTTTTTGACAGCAGTTATCGGTCTTCTTTCTTTCCCGGTATTATTTGCAGCCGCCTTATTGTTGGTGTTTGATCGAAGTTTTGGTACTTCTTTCTACTTATCTGATATCTATGTAGCAGGCGAAGCACTTCCGAATACAGGGGGTAGTGCTGTATTGTACCAGCACTTGTTTTGGTTCTTAGGTCACCCAGAAGTTTACATTGTATTACTTCCTGCTCTTGGTATTACCTCTGAGGTAATTGCGACCAATTCACGTAAGCCTATTTTTGGGTACAAGGCAATGATTATTTCCATGTTGGGAATCACCGTGCTATCGTTTATCGTTTGGGCGCACCACATGTTTGTGACTGGTATGAATCCTTTCCTAGGATCGATCTTCATGTTCTTGACTTTGATCATTGCGGTGCCTTCGGCGGTTAAGGTGTTTAACTACCTGACTACGCTTTGGAGAGGTAATTTGATTTTCACTCCAGGCATGTTGTTCTCCATTGGATTGGTTTCTTTCTTTATCTCTGGTGGTTTGACTGGTATTTTCTTGGGTAACTCTGCCATTGATATTCAATTGCATGACACCTATTTTGTAGTGGCTCACTTCCACCTAGTCATGGGTTCTGCATCCTTCTTTGGATTGATGGCTGGTGTTTACCACTGGTTCCCTAAGATGTTTGGTCGAATGATGGATGCTAAATTAGGCTACATTCACTTCTGGTTAACCTTCGTTGGAGTGTACATGGTATTCTTCCCGATGCACTACATCGGCATTGCTGGTTTCCCAAGAAGATATTATTCCTGGACTAACTTTGAGTTTACCAACTTATATACTGATTTGAACATGTTTGTGTCCGCAGCTGCAATCATCACCTTTGCTGCTCAGTTCATCTTCATCTTCAACTTCTTCTACAGCATGTATCGTGGTAGAAAGGCTTCTTTGAACCCTTGGAACTCTACCACCTTGGAATGGACTACGCCATTGCATCCTGGACATGGTAACTGGCCTGGGGAAATTCCAACTGTGTACCGTTGGCCTTATGACTATTCTAAGCCTGGAGCGGCTGAAGATTTTATTCCACAGCATATTCCATTGTCTCAAACACCAGAATCTAATTTGCCTCATGAGCAAGAACTCGTTAAACTTGAGTTGGAGATCATGAAAGAGGAAGCAGATTTGGTAGCAAATGAGTCCAAGCACTAAAAAAACGATAAACAGCTACCGCCGCTTTTCGGGCATCACCGTGGTAGCTGTTTATTTTCTTATTCTGGTAGGGGGGATTGTGCGTAGTACGGGATCCGGTATGGGATGCCCGGATTGGCCAAAATGCTTTGGCTCAATCGTTCCTCCCACAAGTGTGGAACAACTCCCTGCAAACTATCAGGAGATTTACCTAGAAAAAAGGCTGGCCAAAAATGACCGCTTTGTTGCCACGCTGTCAAAGTTGGGATTTACAGATACAGCTGAGCAGCTTGCCAACGATAAGTCCATTCAAGTGGAAGAAGAATTTAATGCCACCAAGACTTGGATTGAATACATCAATCGACTGATTGGCGTGCTTATCGGTCTTCTTATCTTGGCCACGTTGATTAAATCTTTGTCGCTTTGGTCACAGGACAAATGGATTCCAGGAACTGCCTTTCTTGCTCTTGTACTTGTTTCATTTACGGGCTGGATAGGTTCCATTGTAGTTTCTACCAACCTTTTGGCTTGGATGATTACCTTTCACATGTTGCTAGCTCTTGCATTGGTAGCGGTGTTGTTGTATAGCCATCGAAGAGCCTCTCGATTACTTGCTGAAAAAATTAGTGCTCAATTCATGCCTAAAAAAATTCTTTGGTTGCTGCTTTCTGTTAGTTTCTTGATGTTGATTCAGGTGGTGCTCGGTACCCAAGTACGAGAGGGAATAGATCGAGTTTCCTTTGCTATGGGCAACTTGCTTCGTGAGGAATGGATAGGCAAGGTAGGCATGGTGTTTTTGATTCACCGTTCCTTTTCTTTAGTTCTTTTGGGGTTACATGTGCTCTACTTTAGCTGGGCATTTAAGTTTTCTACTCGAAGCACCTCGTTTAATAATTGGAATCAAGTCCTTTTGGCATTGCTTGTGATAGAGATTGCTACAGGAGTTGGGATGGCTTATTTTGGATTGCCAGCTTACTTGCAACCTATACATTTACTTTTTGGCTCCCTTATTTTAGGAGTGCAATTTATTTTGATACTTCAGTTGAAGGATCAGACTAACTTTAAAACGAATCTTCAGGTATGAATGCCGTTGGGATAACGTCGAACAGTTTTGTCAGTCTACTGAAAAGTAGGTTGAGTGCCTATTCTGACTTGATTAAGTTTAGACTTTCCGCATTGGTTACTTTCTCTGCCGTGTTTGGCTATATATTGGGTGACCGCGGGATAGACTTTGGTTGGTCAGGGTTTATTGGCTTAGTATTGGGTGGATTTTTGATTTCTGGAGCCTCTGGAGCTGCCAATGAAATTATGGAGCGTGATCTGGATAAGTTGATGAAGCGCACTCAGAATCGCCCACTTCCTTTGCAACTTATTTCTTTGCAGGAGGCCTATTGGTTTACGGGAATTGTTGCGCTAATGGGAATTAGTTTGCTTTGGATTTTTACCAATCCCTTGACTACTGGCCTTGGAATCTTGAGCATGTTCCTCTATGTATTTGCCTATACACCGCTCAAGCGTGTGGGTCCAATTGCTGTTTTTGTGGGTGCTATTCCAGGTGCAATGCCTCCGTTATTGGGATGGACTGCTGCCACGGGAGCGATTACCTATGAGGCCTTGATTATTTTCGGGATTCAATTTATCTGGCAGTTCCCGCATTTTTGGGCGATTGCTTGGGTAAGTGATGAAGACTACAAGCGTGCAGGTTTTAAGTTGCTTCCTAGTGGAGGAGGACAAGATTTGAATACGGCCATTCAGATCATGATTTACACGCTGTTCTTATTGCCATTAGGACTTCTTCCGAGCTATTTTGGTTTAGTGGGATTGAATTCAGGTATTGTGGCCACGATTTGTGGTGTTTTATTTTTGGCTCAAACTTTTTCTTTGATGCGGGATTGCTCCCGTAAGTCGGCTTTGAAAATCATGTTTGGGTCCTTTATTTATTTGCCGGTAGTACAAATCGCGTATTTGTTAGACAAAATGCCTTAAGTGATGGAAAGTGAGTTGAAGTATATCGATATCGTCGAGCAGCCAATTAGTATGCATCCAAAGAAGTTTGCACTTTGGCTGTTTTTGGTTACCGTAGTGATGATTTTCGCGGCCTTGACCAGTGCCTACATTGTTCGTCAAGCGGAAGGGAATTGGTTGGAGTATGAGTTGCCTGAAATCTTTTGGGTAACTTCTGGAATTGTGATTCTGAGTTCCATTGCTTTGCAAGTTGCTTATTTTGCTGCCAAAAAAGATAATTTTTTAGGTCTACGAGTTGGAATGGTCCTTACTGTTTTACTTGGAATAGGCTTTCTAGTGGGCCAATGGTATAGTTGGGTGGCTTTGGTAGACCGAGAGGTATTTTTTGTGGGAAATCCGTCAGGATCTTTTTTGTATGTTTTCACCGGATTGCACGCGGTTCACTTGATCAGCGGTGTGATATTTCTGATTATTGTATTAATTTCGACCTTTAGAGATAAGGTGCACTCTCAAGCGCTAAATACCTTAGAAATGGCCATTACCTATTGGCATTTTCTAGGTGGTTTGTGGTTGTATCTGTTTCTGTTTTTGCTTTTGAACCATTAAAATTAACCCAGTACCATAAATTTTACCTATGTCTGCGCATTCTACTGCTATTGAAGTAAGCACGAAAAGAGGCATTTGGGGAGGAGGAAATGAACCCCTAAAAGCCAGCTACGGAAAACTCATGATGTGGTTTTTCCTTCTCTCTGACATCTTCACCTTTGCTGCCTTTTTGATCACCTACTTGGCCATTCGTGTAAGTTATCCTGCCTATGCGGGTGCTGCAGAGACCTTTACAGGTTCCAATGAATATTGGCCAGTGCCTGAATTGGTATTCGAAGCGGTGCCTTTTTTACATGGTGTTCACGCACCGCTTGTTTTTGTAGGAATCATGACCTTCATTTTGATTGCCAGTTCAGTAACGATGGTGTTGGCCGTAGAAGCGGGCCATAGAAATGATCGGAATGATGTGGTTAAATGGATGCTTTGGACACTGCTAGGAGGCATTACCTTCTTGGGTTGCCAGGCTTGGGAGTGGTCTCACTTTATCCATGGAACAGAAAGTGGATCCTTATTGACCTATGTAAATACCCTTGGACAGAATGTGACTGAGACTGTATTTGGTGCTAATTTGATAGTAAACGAATATGGGCCTGCTGCTTTTGCCCAACTCTTTTTCTTCATTACAGGATTCCACGGATTCCACGTGACGATTGGGGTATTCTTGCTATTCCTTTGCTTCTACCAAGCGGCAGTAGGTGTCTACGACAAGCGTGGTCATTACGAAATGGTGGAGAAAATTGGTCTCTACTGGCACTTTGTTGACTTGGTTTGGGTATTTGTATTTACCTTGTTTTATTTGATCTAAGCATCTCAATTCGCTCACTATGGAAGTTCAAGACACTAAATCTACGCTTGAGGTTGCGCCTCGAAACGAAGCAAAAATCAAGAAAATCTGGAAGACTGCCTTTATTTTACTTGCCATTACGGTATCGGAATTTATCATGGCATTTACCATGGACAGAGGAATTTTGTTGTATTCCTTGTTTATCCTTTTGACAATTTGGAAGGCTAAATACATCATGATGGAATTTATGCACTTGGGTGATGAAGCCAAGCCGCTTTTCTATTCCATCATTGTTCCCTTGATCTTTTTGGTTTGGTTGGTCATTGCATTGATCAAGGAAGGTTCTGAAATCTTCCTGATGCGTTGGTAATAAAAATAAATTATCAAAAAAAATAGGTTGAGGTGAATCACTTCAACCTTATTTTTTGTTATGTCTAATATGCGAAGTTTACGAATTCTCCAGGGCTTTGTCCTTGTTTGTATTTTGATGATTCCAGTGTTGATCTTCTTGTTTTTGAAGGGCTTCGGGAAAAACGAGTACGACTTGCCTATTTTCTTTCAAACAGGAGTGGATAATCCGTTTCAGGAATGTCCTCCTTCAGATAGTTCGCAACATTACATCCCCGAATTTAGGTTTACCAATCAAGACGGGAAGTTGATGGGTAGGAAAGAAATGGAAGGTAAGATCACGATTGTGGATTTCTTTTTTACTTCCTGTCCGAGCATTTGTCCTGTAATGTCCAAGGAGATGGAGCGTGTAAATGATCATTTTCGAGACGAACCAAATGTGCAGATTCTTTCCATCAGCATCGATCCTACCTACGACACTCCACAAATTTTGAAAGCCTATGCCGAAGAGCATCATGCGATACCCGGTAAATGGCATTTTCTCTCAGGTTCAAAAGAAGAGACCTTCCAATTGGCCCGCTGTGGATTTGTACTTCCAGCATTAGATGGAAATGGAGTGCCTGATGATTTTGTACACAGTGACAAATTTATATTGATTGATGAGCAAGGACGGATCCGTGGCTATTACAGCGGCACTACCCGTGAGGAAGTGGATCTCTTGATGTTAGAAACTAAAATTTTACTTCATGGCAAAGAATAATTCAACCCCACTAGCCTCTCAGGAGGCAAAAGTTAAAAACTGGATTATAGGCATTTCTATCTCCATACCTTTGGCGGTAGCCGTTCTTTTATTTATGCCTGCCAAACTCACCTCGCTGGGAGGCTGGGTGTATTTTCTCCCGCACCTCAATGCAGTGATTAATTCTGCAGCATCCATTGCCTTGGTTGTCGCCTTAGTGTTTGTGAAACAGAAAAAGTATTCCCAGCATGGTGCTACCATGACCGTTGCTTTTATTTTGGGAGCCATCTTCTTAGTCTCCTACGTGATCTACCATGGAGCAGCAGAAAGTACTCCTTTCGGCGGGGAAGGGACTATTCGAATGGTGTATTATTTTTTATTGATTACACACATTTTGTTTGCGGCCATCGCACTCTTTCCCATCCTCTTTGCCTATTATTATGGGTACACCAACCAGCGGGAAAAACACCGAAAAGTGGTTAAATATGCCTACCCAATTTGGTTGTATGTGTCGGTAACTGGCGTGATTGTTTACCTGATGATTTCCCCTTATTATACGCATACCTTCTAATTTTCTATTAATTAACTGCAAACTGTAGGAAAGCAAATGAAATTCAAGATTCTTTTCTTTATTCTAGCAAGTTTCTTCATTCAAGTCGGTGCACAGGCTCAATGTGCGATGTGCCGTGCTTCAGTAGAGAATAATGTGAGTAATGGAGAAACCTCCATAGGAGCGGGACTTAACAATGGCATCTTGTATTTGGTAGTGATGCCATACCTAATGGCAGGAATCATTGGTTACTTGTGGTACCGGTCATCTAAAAAGAAGAAACCGAAACTCCAATCGCGCTAATACTCTCCCGCAAAGTTTGATACCAGACTTTGCTTTTTTATTTTTAGTCTTCATGAAACGCTCGTTACGCCGCCTCCTTCTTTTAGGAAGCGCTTTTCTTCTGCCTATTACCCTGATTTTGAATTTTTTTGTCTATCAAAAAAGTCAAGAGGAAGAATACATTCAGGCCATTGAAAAGAAGGTTCACTCGGTAGAGGCAACATTTAACCAGGATTTTGAGGTATTTCAAAGGCAAGGGAGTCCACTCGATTCCCTGAGTTTTGAACGAGTGAGTACGGGTGCCTATGCTTATCCGTTTTTTATCATCAATTCCGAAAAAGAAGTAAGGTTTTGGTCCACCAATGAGTTTACGCTTGATTTTTCGACTTTGGATTTTAAAAAGGAATTTCAAGTCCTTAGTTCTTCTTTCGGGACCTTTTTGGTGAAGCAGCAAAAAATTGCTACAAGTACGAAAAACGAATATTTTGTACAAGCCTTCCGTCTAGTTTGGTCTGGCTCCATCACGAATGACTACGTGGTTATGGGGCCTAACCCAGAGGTTTTTGGGAATGCGTTATTTACGTTATATCCCAAGGCTGAGGAAGGATCCTTGCAGGTGAAGTCCACCCTTGGAGAGCCGATTTTTGGAATTGACTTTCAGCCGGGGTTTGTATCTGTAGGAAAGGCTTGGAATGCACCCTTACTTATTTTTAGTTGCTCCATCTTTCTTCTTTATGTTTTTCTCAGTTTTATTTTTCTAAGAAAGAAATGGAAAAAAGGACAGGTCTGGCAGGCAATCGGCTATGGATTTCTGATTCTTTTGTTGGTGCGGACGACTATGTTGCTTTTTAATTTTCCTCAAGCATATCTTAGTCTTCCGCTTTTTGATTCCCTTGGCTATTCTTCCTCCTGGCTAATTCCCAGCCTTGGGGATTTGTTGGTGCATACGCTTTGTTTCGTATTGATCATCGGCCTTTTGGTGTTTCAACTTTCTTCAATGTCCATTGCAGAGAAGTTTACAGGTTGGAGGCAGCGAATTCGAGAAGAAATTTTGCTGGTGTTGACTTTTCTAAGTTCCACCATGTTCTTTACTGGCCTTTGGGCATTGACCCGCGATTTGGTTCTTCGTGCGGGCTGGAGCCTAGATATTTCTGCTATTCCAAGTTTTGATAGGTGGGTAGGGGTAAGTTTTTTGATTTTGTTTCTCTGGGCTGCAGTCTATGTATTTCTCAGTTTGAGTTTGATCCATTTGGTCACTAGAGGAGGTTCAGCTAAGCGCATGGTTTACCGCATACTTTTTTTGGTAGCGGGTCTGTGCTCAGCGGGTTTCTTCTTTTGGAACTTTTGGCTGGGAATTGCAGGATTGATTCACTTCCTTTTTCTTTTTTCGATACTTCGATTTGATTTAGTAGCGAATGTCTACCGCTTAGGATTAGAAACGTTCTTGACCTTGTTTTATGCAAGTCTTATTGCAGCAAGTATAGTGGCGGCAAGCAGTTACCAAGCGGCTGAAGAACGATTGGTGCTTGCAAAAGTCGCCTTTGCAAATCAAGAACTTCTCGCGACGGATGGCCAAACGACCTTGTTTTTAACTGACATTTTTGCCAGGCTGAAAAATGACCTGTTTATACAAAATAGATTAGCGGATCCCTTACTGTCCAAGGATCCGGTAATCAGTAAAATACGGAAAATTTACCTAGATAATTACTTTGACCAGTTTGAAGTAGTCATTCGTATTTTTTCTCCTACGGGAGTACAAATTGGAGGCACGCTCGAAGGGAAGTCTTTTAAGGAGTTGCAGGAAGAGTACATCAAGAGTGATTTTGCGACTCAGGTTCCCAATTTATATTTTGTTCCAGGGGAGGAGCAAACTGCCGGAAATACTTTTGTTGCCTTTGTTCCCATGCTCAAAGGTAACCTTTCGCTAGGGACGATCTTCTTAGAGTTGGATCAACTCCGGATTCAGCCTGAAAATGCCTACCCACGCTTGCTCGTGGATCAGCAGTATGCTGAAAAATTGCAGGAAGACCCCTTTGATTTTGCGGTGTTCAGATCGGGAGAATTGATTCGTAGTTCAGGAAACTTCAATTATCAGCAGGAGGAGATGCGCTCCCTACTTGTAAATTCAGCCTTGATGGAAGGAGGAGTAGAGACCTTAGGTTACCAGCATTTGGGGATAAAAAATGGGGAAGACCTCTGGGTACTATCCTCACCTGCCATCTCAATCAAACAGTTTTTTGGAACGCTTTCCCTGTTTTTTGTTGTCTTTGTTTCACTCACCTTCTTCGCTATTCTGATTTCAGTTCTGTTGCAGGGATACCGAAAGTTTGAGTTTAACTATTCTACCAAACTTCAACTCTACCTTAATTTTGCTTTTTTCTTCCCCATCCTAATCATTTCCTTGATCACCACAGGATTGCTTTCTCAGAGTTACACGGATGATCTGAATGAACAATACCTTCAAAAGGCTTTGCTAATCAAGGGGAATCTCCTCCGTTTTGTAGGGGACCAAACGATCGAAGAACTGGATCGTGATGTGCTCACGGAAGAGATCAATACCCTAGCCACTACCGTAGGTACAGACATTCACTTGTACGACAGGGAGGGTTCCTTGATCACTTCGAGTAGAACGCCCATTTTTGACAAGAAATTACTGTCCAATTTGATGCATCCGGGTGCAATGGCCGCTTTGGTGGAGAAAAAAGGCACCGAAGTGCTTTTGGAAGAGCAAGTCGGAAAACTTAAGTACCAGGCCGTGTATTTGGCCATTCCTTCACAGCTAACTTTGGGAAGCAATGCAGTGGTTGCCGTGCCTTTTTTTGAGTCTGAAGAGGAACTGAATGCCCTCATATCAGATGTGTTGGGGAGCGTGTTCAACGCCTTTGTAGTGATTTTTATTCTGTTTTTGGTCATCTCCTTTTTGGTAACCAAGAACCTCACGCTCCCCTTCCGATTGCTGACCCAAAAACTCAAGGCCACCAATTTGGAGGACAATGAACCTATGGTTTGGGCGTCAAAGGATGAGATTGGGCTATTAGTCAATGAATACAACCAGATGCTCTACAAACTAGAGGCTAGTAAAAAGGTGCTTGCTTCCAATGAGAAGGAGACCGCCTGGCGGGAGATGGCCAAGCAGGTAGCTCATGAGATCAAGAATCCACTTACTCCCATGAAACTTACTCTGCAGCATTTGCTGCGCTTGGAGCGAGAAGGGAAATTGGAGGATGCAGATAAATTGAAAAAGTCCCTGGAAACCCTGATTCATCAGGTGGATGCTTTGAGCGGCATTGCTTCTTCCTTTTCCACCTTTGCCAAGATGCCTCTCCCCAATAATGAGCGCATGAATTTCAAGGAGGTATTGTCTAGGGTATTGGAACTCTTCAAAACCGATAAGCGGATGGAACTGGAGTTTCAGGACGATACCTATAACGAGCAAATCCCAATTTTGGGAGATGACAAACTTTTTGGGCGAGTCATTTCCAACCTAATTATCAATGGGATGCAGGCGGTGGAGCCGGGAAAAAAACCACAAATTCGGGTTTGGCTTTGGCTGTCGGATCGTGCTGTTTTTTTAGAAATCTCTGACAATGGAAAGGGGATCCCTGAGGAACTCCGAGACAAGATCTTTATTCCCAACTTCAGTACTAAGAGTCAAGGTTCAGGTCTCGGCTTGGCCATAGCAAAAAGTGGGGTAGAAACTGCGGGTGGGAAGATCTGGTTTGAAACAGAAGTCGGCAAGGGCAGTACTTTTTTTCTGACTTTCCCCTTACTAACCGATAAAACGTAAGAGGTGGTAAGATTTTTTCTTTTGGAAAAAATCAACAAAAAATGCACCCTTCCTCAACCAGATAAAGCCTACGAATCAATTCATAAAAAAATGTAACTTTGTCTGAAGTAAATAGTTGTTACACTAACTATTAAGCAACGAAACAAATGAAGAAAAGTATCCTAGTCAGTGGAGGCACCAAGGGAATCGGTCGAGCGATCATCGAACGATTTGTCAAGGAAGGTTTTGACATCTTCACCTGCTCCAGGAATGAAGGGGATTTGGCCACCCTTCGAGCTTCTCTTGCTTCAAGGTACCCAAGTTGTAGCGTTCACACTTTTGTAGCAGACCTTTCCAAAAAGGAGGAGGTGGTTGCATTTGCAACAGGTGTCAAGGCTATTGGCATTCCCGATGTAATCGTCCACAATACGGGCCTTTTTCTTCCTGGTTCCTTGCATGCGGAGCCCGATGGAAATTTGGAATTTTTGATTCAGACCAACTTGTATTCGGCATACTACTTGACCCGTGCCTTTGCTGCGGAACTGATGGCTCGCATGTCTGGGCATATTTTTAGTATCGGCTCGATTGCTGGTATCACCGCTTATGCCAATGGAGGGAGTTACTCCGTTTCCAAATGGGCGATGCTAGGCATGACCAAGTGCTTCCGAGAGGAATTCAAACCGCATCAAATCAAAGTGACCTCCATTTTACCGGGAGCTACCCTTACCGATGCTTGGGCAGGGGTGGATTTACCGGCTACGCGTTTCGTAAATGCTGAGGATGTGGCTGATTCGGTATGGGGAGCCTATAACCTTTCCCCTGGTGCTGTAGTTGAAGAACTAATTATTCGTCCCCAATTAGGAGATATATAACCTATGAAATCTCAAATCATGCCCCTTGACGGTGGTTATTGCAACAGTTTGACGCACTATTCACGGAGAGTTACCATTCCTGTACGTGTAGGTGATGTAGTGATAGGCGGGGACAATCCCATCGTGGTGCAGTCCATGACTACGGTCGATACAATGGATACACAAGGCTCCGTGGAGCAGTGTATCCGCATGATCGAATCGGGATGTCAACTCATTCGAATCACCGCACCTTCACTCAAAGAAGCGGAGAACCTACGGAACATCAAGGAGGAATTACGGAAGCGAGGATACCATACGCCCTTAGTGGCAGACATTCACTTCACACCAAATGCCGCTGAATTGGCAGCGAAAATTGTGGAGAAAGTTCGGATCAACCCGGGCAACTATGCCGATAAAAAGAAATTTGAAGTCATCGACTACACCGACGCTTCCTACGCTGAGGAGTTGGATCGGATTCGCGAGCGGTTTTTGCCATTGGTGAAAATCTGCAAAGAGCATGGTACCGCCATGCGTATTGGAACCAATCACGGTTCCCTTTCCGATCGAATCATGAGCCGCTATGGGGACACTCCGCTTGGGATGGTAGAGTCCGCTCTTGAGTTTTTGAGAATTTGTGAGGACGAACAATTTTATGACATCGTCATTTCCATGAAATCTTCCAACACGCAGGTCATGGTGCAGGCCTACCGCTTGCTGGTTCAGAAACTCAATGAAGGAGGGTTTAAACCCTATCCTTTGCACTTAGGGGTGACGGAGGCTGGAGAGGCAGAGGATGGCAGAATCAAATCTGCCGTGGGCATTGGTACGCTTTTGGAAGATGGATTAGGAGATACCGTGCGCGTTTCCCTGACCGAAGATCCAGAGTTTGAAGCTCCCGTAGCTCGAGCCTTGATTGATCGCTACACGTCAAGAAGTACACATGCGCCGATAGCGCCCTTAACATCCTATCCCATTCGTCCCTTCGAGTACACCAAGCGACAAGTCACCGAAGTATACAATTTTGGGGGTCAAAATGTACCTCGGGTAATTGCAGATATTTCTGTGCTTTCTCAGGTTACGGATCGGGAAATGAAGGCCGTAGGCCACTTTTACTTGCCGGAATTGGACAAGTGGAAGATGAATGATTTGGGTTGCGACTTTATTTATTCGGGAGCCAATCCCATTCCCTTCATGCTTCCGAATGGGATGAAGGAAATCCAGAACTATTCGGTATGGAAAGCGCAAGGAGATCAACTGAATAAATTTCCCCTGTTCCATCTTTCTGACTATCAAGATGCGACGGAAGTTCACCAAGAACTTAATTTCCTAGCCGTAAGTACAGCCGATATCGATCGGGCCATTTCTTTGGTAGGTACCAGAAAAGATACCGTCCTCCTGTTGTCGAGTAACAATGCCCATGGCATGCCCGACTTGCGCAGGGCATTTGTGGCGTTATTGGAGGCGAGCTGTACCGCTCCAGTGGTGGTTCAGGTGAGTTATCCTGTCCATACAGCAGATCAAACCATGTTGTATGCCGCTACAGATGTAGGAGGCTTGTTGGTCGATGGACTAGGTGACGGGATTCTGATCTCCTTGAATTCCGAGCCAGCCCAAGATCGAAAACAGGTATTGGAACAAATCAAACTTCACAACTCCGTCAGCTTTGGCGTACTTCAAGCGGCACGTACCCGAATGTCCAAGACAGAGTACATTTCTTGTCCTTCTTGTGGGCGAACCCTTTTTGACTTGCAAGAAACCACGGCCATGATTCGTAAGCGTACCGACCACTTGAAAGGGGTAAAGATTGGCATTATGGGTTGCATCGTCAACGGCCCAGGAGAGATGGCCGATGCGGATTATGGGTATGTTGGTTCGGGCAAAGGAAAAATCACCTTGTATAAGGGTAAAGAAGTGGTGAAACGATCCGTGGCTTCTGAAAAAGCGGTAGACGAATTGATCAACATCATCCGAGAGGATGGCAAGTGGCTCGAACCGGAAACGATCTAAAAACAATGCTTCCAGTTGGAAAGGAATAAACTTAATTTCATTCCTGTTGGTTATCCATTAAATTGAAGTTCTCATGTCAGAAAAGAATCAAGTAAAGGAGTTTTTCAAGTTGGGCGAAGTAGGAAATTATTTTCTGCGGGTTTTCAAAAAGCCAGACCCAAATGCACCCACCAACATCAACTTGCGGATGATGCATGGCATCAACAAGATTTCTATTTTGATATTTCTTGTCGCCGTTATTTTTTGGACCGCCAAAAGACTCTTATTCTAAAAAACTTAGTTTGATTTAAGTTAATCGTGTTGAAAGTCTTCCGCTAGAAGGTTAACCATAGCTGATTCTCTGCTTATTTAGATTAACCAGAAAAATATGCGGTTCAATTAGGTGGGCTGTCAACCGTGGACTGTCGTCTGTCAACGATTTCCCCAATTAAAATAGGATAGTTGTGCCGCTGGTAGGATTTCGGATAATCTAAAATAGAATCCCCAGTTGGAAGCTCAGACTGTGGTACAAGGTAGAAGTTGAGTTTAAGGAACTAAATCCCTCTGGAAGTGCTTTTCGGGTACGGAAAAGAGGAATCTTTGGACTCGTCTCAGCTTGGCTATGGCTACCTTCATAAAAGTAGGTTGGCTGTCTTTTGTATCCAATGCTTGCAGTAATTGCCCAGTTCCCTTTTTTGGCAGGAAGTTTTATCCCTGCTGCTGGGCGAAATACTAGTCCAGCTTCGTGCCAAGTGCTTGACCAATCTGTTCGCTCCACTTGTTCCAGAACCGTGGATCCATAGCCCAGATCAAGGCTTCCAAAAAATTGGGGTTTCGACTTTTGCCCTAAAAATCCTCTCCAGCCGATTCCCACAGGAAGTAAGGTTATGCTCGGATAATCATCCAATCCAACAAAAACTCCAAGGTTCTGATTTCGAAAAACTTCCTTCCCATGAAAGGCGGTAAAGGAAAGTGTGGTTCTAGTGCTGGTTTTATCTTCCCAGAGGTCTTTCGTTTTTCCTCCAAGAAGGCCCAATTCTAGTTGAGTCATCCAAGTTTTTGTTTGTGCCATCGAGGAATGAAGCACACCAAAAGAAATGGCGATAAAAAAAAGGAATTTCTTTTTCATGCCATTAGCTGACTTCAATGGGGTTGCTTACTTGGATGCAACTTAACTTTTTAAGTCGTGCAGGATTGCTGTAGTCGTACTGGCATACCCCATCTGGACCGATGACGATCAAGGACTTCGGACCAGGAATAAG
>JACCDP010403874.1_pt1 | contig 65463 bp, 65 predicted proteins | sample 7445841 | NCBI WGS metagenome assembly JACCDP01 (sample SAMN15323441, study PRJNA562643) | freshwater metagenome | isolation source: river surface water | place: USA:Blue River Watershed | collected 2017-08-17 | reverse complement strand
CTAATCGACAATGCATGGGAAGCACGCACCGACTTCTCTCCTAAATCCGCCCCTGCTGATGTGCGTGAAGCTGTCGCAGCTGTGCTCGAACAATTAAATCAAGGCACGCTACGTGTTGCGCAAAAAGATAGTGGCAGCTGGGTAGTCAATCAATGGGTAAAGAAAGCAGTGTTGCTGTCATTTCGCTTAGAAGACAACGCACCTATGCCTAGTGGTCAGCACATGCAGTTCTATGACAAAGTGCCTACCAAGTTTGCGAATTACACCGAAGCTGATTTTGCAAAAGGTGGTTTCCGAGTTGTGCCGCCTGCTGTTGCGCGTCGTGGCAGCTTCATAGGTAAAAATGTGGTGCTCATGCCTTCCTACGTCAACATCGGTGCTTATGTCGATGAAGGCACTATGGTTGATACGTGGGCGACAGTAGGTTCATGCGCACAAATCGGTAAGAACGTACACCTCTCAGGTGGCGTAGGTATTGGTGGTGTATTAGAGCCTATGCAAGCCAACCCCACCATCATTGAAGACAACTGCTTTATCGGTGCGCGTTCTGAAGTGGTTGAAGGTGTGATTGTTGAAGAAAACTCGGTTATCTCTATGGGTGTATACATTGGTCAGTCAACCAAGATTTATGATCGTGCAACAGGTGAAGTCACTTACGGGCGCATACCTGCAGGTTCAGTTGTTGTGTCAGGTAATTTGCCTTCTGCAGATGGCAAATACAGTTTGTATTGCGCTGTGATCGTGAAAAAAGTGGATGCTAAAACACGCGCTAAAACTGCTATCAATGAATTGCTGCGTGATTAATTAAGAACTTAGCTAAACATAAGCCCTATGTCATTAACACTCTACGGCATACCCAATTGCGACACAGTCAAAAAAGCACGTACTTGGCTGGAGTCGCATCAACATGCTCACACCTTTCATGACTTTAAAAAACAAGGTTTGAGTGCAGACATCATTGCACTCTGGTTAAAAGCAGTGCCGTGGGAAGTGTTAGTGAATAAAAAAGGAATGACTTGGCGTAATCTCACTGACGCACAAAAAAATGCAGTGGTTGATGCTAAGAGTGCGACTGCACTTATGTTGCAAAATCCTAGTGTGATCAAACGTCCCGTTTTATGTTCACAGACTGCTGTATTAGTGGGCTACACACCAGAACTCTATCAACAACAATTGAAAGCCACAGCATGAGTAAAACACTGGCCTTAACTGAAGAGCTGATTACACTTTCTTCAGTCACTCCAGAAGACAAAGGCTGTCAGGCACGCATGGCTGAACTGTTGCAGCCTCTAGGTTTTAAGTGCGAAACCATACAGTCAGGTGCTGTCACTAATCTGTGGGCGCGCCGTGGAACAGCACAACCTTTACTCGTGTTTGCAGGACACACCGATGTTGTGCCTACTGGTCCTTTAGAAAAATGGACTTCTAATCCTTTTCAGCCTACACATAGAGATGGCAAGTTATATGGACGTGGCGCAGCAGATATGAAAACTTCCCTCGCTGCCATGATCGTAGCGGTTGAAGAGTTTGTAGAAGCGCATCCAGATCACCAAGGCTCGATTGGTTTTCTCATCACCAGTGATGAAGAAGGCCCTGCTACTGATGGCACTGTTATCGTGTGCGATCAACTTAAAGCAAGAGGTGAACAACTAGATTACTGCATAGTTGGTGAACCAACTTCAGTGAACAAAATTGGCGACATGATTAAGAATGGCCGCCGCGGCACCATGTCAGGCAAGCTGACTATCAAAGGTGTGCAAGGACATATCGCATATCCACATTTAGCAAAAAATCCCATCCACCTTGCAATGCCAGCGCTCGCTGAACTCGCTACTATCAAATGGGATGAAGGGAATGAATACTATCTCCCTACTTCATGGCAAATGTCGAATATTCATGCTGGTACAGGTGCATCGAATGTTATTCCTGGTGAATGCATAGTTGATTTCAACTTTCGTTTTTCAACTGCGAGCACAGTCGAAGGATTGCAACAAGGTGTGCGTGCCATCTTAGATAAACATGGCTTGCAATATGAATTGACATGGATAGTCGGTGGTCATCCTTTCTTGACGCCTCGCGGGAAACTAAGTGACGCATTAAGTGATGCCATCTCTTCTGAAACAGGACTGACAACTGAACTCTCGACAACAGGTGGCACATCAGATGGGCGCTTTATTGCAAAAATCTGCCCTCAAGTTGTGGAGTTTGGACCAACTAATGCCAGCATTCATAAAATTGATGAACATATTGCAGTTGCAGAGATAGATCCTTTAAAAAATATTTACCGTCGCACCTTAGAGAATTTGCTCGTTTCATGAGTAGCGACATGCAACTGCCCTACACCACGCTTCGCGATCTGTTACGACATGCAGTGACTCGCTTTAATTCAGAATCATTATTTTTTGGTCACGGCAGTAGCAATGCTTTTGATGAAGCAGCGTATTTGTTATTACATACACTAAAACTCCCACTAGATAAACTCGATCCTTTTTTAGATGCAAAGCTTTTGCCTGAAGAGATAGCAAACTGCTTAAATATTATTGAACGTCGTGCACATGATCGTATACCTGCTTCTTATTTAACCAAAGAAGCTTGGCTAGGGCATTACCGTTTTTATGTAGATGAACGTGTGATAGTTCCACGCTCTTTTATTGCTGAACTCATCCCTGAACATTTTGCGCCTTGGGTATCGCATCCAGATTCAGTTAAAAATATACTTGAGTTGTGCACCGGTTCAGGCTGCCTTGCCATCATGATGGCGGATGTTTTTCCGAATGCAAAAATTGATGCCGTTGACATCTCAAAAGATGCACTTGAAGTTGCGAAACGTAATGTACATGACTATCAATGTGAAGATCAAATCACGCTGATTGAATCAGATCTTTATTCACAAGTAGCAAACAAGAAATATGACCTCATCATCAGCAATCCACCGTATGTGAATGCAGCTTCCATACATGCGCTGCCACCTGAATACAAACATGAACCACTACTTGCACTTGCAGGTGGGACAGATGGCATGGATTTAGTCCGTAAAATCGTAGCAGGTGCAAAAGAACGTTTAGCGCCACAAGGTCAACTGATTATTGAAATCGGCAATGAATATGCTTATGCTGAGGCAGCTTTTTCAGATTATGAACTCACATGGCTATCAACCAGCGCTGGAGATGAAGCGGTATTTTTACTGAATGCAGAACAGTTGTAATCAAGGTTGATACTGTTTGATGAGTGTATTCGCCTAAACAAATTCTCTCAAAATAAAATAATAAACGTACGATTACGCTTCGCTAATCGTACCTACCATATCCAATATTTTCAAAGTTGTTGTAGGTATGATTAGCGTAGCGTAATCATACGAAAAAACATATCAAATTTGTGAACGACTACGCTGCGCTAATCGTATTTTGAAATTAAATTTCCTCGCCAAATTGTTTAACCAGATTTCTCACCACTCAAGCGCAGAAAATGCCATCGATTCAGTCCCATTTCTGAAAGTGACTTCATTTTTAGAAACTACGAGATACCAAGTTTGATACTCGCTATATGGTTTGAGTTTTGCAAAGCCTGTTGGGGTCAGCAATGCGAAACACCATGATGGTTGTGGATCTCTGACTGACTTATACCGAATTCCACCCACTCCAGCCTCACGAACCACTCGAGCAAATTGTTGAGTTTGATTGTAATCAGATCGGTGTAACCAAACATCAGCATGGTCATTAAAAGGTGGTCGTTGAAGATCAACAATGTTGGTATGTATATCTGCCCGAAATGCAGTATGTGCAACAGGTTCAATGCGATCAAGGCTAATAGCATCTTGTAAAAATTTCCACCTCCAATAGCCTAGTTCTGCTGCAGCAGTTCTCACTGATTCTGCCCCATAAAAAACACCGGCATCATTACTTGACCTAAATCGTGACCCACCACGTTTAGGGCTGTATCGGAATGGAGTCGCTAGTAAAAAATCTAGTTGAGTTTGTTCTTTCCTAAGCAATGGCTTACTCGATTCTAGCAATGACTCTAAGATATCTTGCTCATCGCGGTTATCAACTAGCTTCATCGTGGAGGCGATGTGCTGTGACTCCACCATTCGCCAAACCTGACCTTGCCAATTAAATGCTTCAGATAAGACCGCGTGAGGCGTCCAAGTAGTGAATGACACGAACCAATCCTTCCGTTTCACGAATCAATTCAATTGGCTTGCCATTAAGCCCCCGATTTTCACTATTCATCCACATCCGTGCTGTTATTTCATCACCAACAATGGAATCAAGGGAGCGAAACACACGAACAAACAATAAGGCGAATTCCCATTCCTTGCGTCGTTCGTCTAGTTTGTATTGACCACTATAAATACGGGTTACTGTTGCAGGACTCACACCCAACACTATCGCCAACAATGCACGTGAAATCCCCAAGCGCTCCGCTGCTCTAGTCACCGCTTTGGACAAGATCTGCGACGAATCAGCTGTCGCAATAGGATTTAGGTTGGATGCATACATAGTGGACTTTCTTTCAGATGAAATATTAAACCATATTTATTTCTACTGAAAGAAAAATTTCACGAAATTATTGCCTTTTTACTAAAATTAAGGTGATTTCTGATATTCCTTAAAAAATATCAGGCAACAAGAAATGTAAAAAATTAGCATAAAAAAACAGCTGAGTTAAAAGCCCTCAGCTGTTCTTGACAACGACTCCTTAGCAAGCCGCAATAAATTAATTTCTAGAAATTGTAGGTACGAATAGCGCAGCGTATTTGTACGTATGATTTTGCTTGTGATTGTATTCTCGGACGATTACGCTTCGCTAATCGCCCCTACAAAACCTCATATCCATAAACTTGGACTGCATTGCATGCACACACCAACTTAACGAACGACCATCTCTGCCTCTTGCTCTAAATGCACCCAATCCACAATCTCACCACTGGGCTGATAGCCACTCACTAACTGCTGCAGCATTGCTCTCACCACTGCTACATCATTCACATCTAAGGCCATTTGCAAGGACTGTAGCTTTTGCTCTAACTCAGACCACGGTAGGCAATCTTCCCTCGCCTTCATAATGCGAGGATGCGAAGTAGGTTGCGGGTTGTCACCAATGAGCAGCTCTTCATATAACTTCTCACCAGGGCGTAGACCTGTTACTTCGATCTCGATATCCCCATCGGGATTATCATCATCACGCACAGTGAGTCCAGACAATTCAATAATACGACGAGCGAGATCCATGATCTTCACAGGCTCACCCATATCCAACACAAACACATCCCCACCCTTGGCCATCGCACCGGCTTGAATCACCAACTGCGCTGCTTCAGGAATGGTCATGAAATAACGTGTCACATCAACGTGTGTGAGCGTGATGGGCCCACCATCACGAATTTGCTGACGAAACTTAGGCACTACAGAACCTGATGAGCCCAACACATTGCCAAAGCGCACCATAGTGAATTTTGTTGAAGAGGCATTGCCCGCTAAACCCTGTAACACCATCTCAGCCAAACGCTTACTCGCACCCATGATGTTAGTGGGTCGCACTGCTTTGTCCGTACTAATCAAGACAAAATCTGCTACCTGATGTTCAGCCGCTGCACGCGCAATCGTTAACGTGCCGATAACATTATTCTTTACCCCTTCAGCGGGATTATGTTCAACCAAAGGTACATGCTTGTAAGCCGCTGCGTGATAGACAGTGTCAGGCTTCCAGGTTGACATAATTTCTCGCATACGCTCAGCATCACGAACCGATGCAAGCAGTGGCACTAAACGAATTGCAGTGTTTTCAAATTTTTGATGAAGTTCTTGATGAATTTCATAAAGCGCAAACTCGCTCTGCTCAATTAAAAGTAATTCTTTCGGCGCGAGTTGCATAATCTGCCTGCACAACTCACTACCAATTGACCCACCTGCACCACTCACCAACACCACTTTGTCAGTGATATTTTTGCCCAACAAAATGTGATTCGGCGCGACAGATTCACGACCAAGCAAATCATCAATATCTAAGTCACGTAAATCAGAAGTGGTGACCTTACCCTGCGCAAGCTCCATCACGCTAGGCAGCGTGCGCACAGAGACATGCGCTAATCTCATGATCTCGAGTATTTCAATGCGACGCTTGCGATTCATAGAAGGCAGCGCGAGTAATACATCACTGACCTTTAACGACACAACCAGACTTGGCAGATCAGCAGGACTAAAAATAGGCTGACCATTTAAAACATGACCATGTAACCTGTCGTCGTCATCTAAAAAACCCACCACGCGCATCTCATGGCTGTTGTTCATCGCAGCTGCGAGCTGACGACCAGCCGAACCTGCACCATAAATTAAAACCTTAGGCAGATCAGCTAACTTCAATTGGCTTTGATAAATCCCACCTAACCAAAAACGCGCAAGCGCACGTGAACCACCGACTGCAAAGACGAGCAAGATAGGCTGAATCAAACCCACAGTGCGTGGCACGCCTTGGAAACCAATCGCAGTAAACAGCGCCGCGTAAATCAATCCATACACAGCAGCAGCTTTATTTACCGTCATTAGTGCAGGCCATCCGCTATAACGAAAAATAGCGCGATATAAACCCGAAATAATAAAGACAGGAAGTGCAATCGCAATGGATGCAAGAGCAGCTGCTAATGCAGGACCTGACAGAGAAACGAATTCGCCCAAGCGCAGATAAAAAGCAAACCAGACTGTGAAGATACAAAGGCTTGCATCGACCGCCAACACTACCAAGCGCTTCGCAACACGAGGAAGTGACAAGACGGGCAGCGCTAAATTTTTAAAATACATGTAAGTTTTTCAATTAATAGAATTAGTGCGATACGCCATCACGGCGCACGACTTTAATAAAAGTGAGCCAGAGTATTTTCAAATCAAACCAAAACGACTGACGCTCTAAATATTCAACATCGAGTTTGACTTTATCAGGGATAGGTAACTCGTCCCGCCCATTAATCTGCGCCCAACCTGTTAACCCAGGCACCAATTCTTGCACACCAAATTGCGAACGCAAGGCAATTAAATCATCTTGATTAAACAATGCAGGACGTGGCCCCACAAAACTCATATCCCCCTTCATGATGCTCCACAATTGCGGTAATTCATCAAGACTTGTTTTGCGCAAGAAAGAACCAATAGGAGTTAAGTATTGATCAGGGTTTGCAAGCAAATGTGAAGCCACAGCAGGCGTGTTGATCTGCATCGTACGAAACTTTGGCATTTTAAAGAGGATGTTGCCAAGGCCAACCCGGTCAGACCAGTAAAGCGCAGGACCACGAGAGGTGATGCGCACAGCTAGCGTAATAACAATAAAGAAAGGTAGTAGCAGCAGGCTTGCATTGAGACAGATGAAGAGATCGAATAGACGTTTCATGAATGCGCTATGAGGAAATAGCGAACCTGTCTTTCCTGAACTTAGCTTCGTTTTGTAAATTTTTGTCATCTGGTCTGGCATTATACGGACCTTAAGGCCTTAATAAACTGGTTCGCTGCCCTCTTGTAGTGGCGTTCTGAATTATCCTTCGCCCTCTTCTGGTGTCGCTTGTTAGTTTTGATCAGAAATTTAAGGGACTCGATCATCCACTCCCTCTCCAACTTCTGAGCCTTGGGTAATTTGCGCGCTGCTTTGGGATCTACCGACTCCTGCTCCACTAACGCGTTTGTAAATATAGTCTCGAGAACTTCATTTTGATCTAAAGGTGCATTTTCTTTATAGACTAAGGTCGCTATAAAACTCTGCCTCTCATGTGCGAGATTGCGTTCGTAATCTACAAGTTTCATAGCAACCTCTTTAGCAACATGCTGATCAATGCCGTCCTGCATAATGAGAGGCACTAACTTTGTAACGACGGGCTCGATCACCTCATCTGGCAACTTAACACTCAATCCATGTGTGCGAGAATTTTGTGATGCGAGTCGTTTACCCAAGGAAGATTTAGGTCCTGTTGATCGTAGGGAGTTCGCCCTACTCGCCTGTTGTTTACGAAGACTTGCCACGTGAGGGCTTGTCCATTTCGATGGCTTGTAAATCGCGTTTGAGAATAGCGTTCTGTAGCTCTAGTCGTTCGCGATTGATATTGCGATTAACTAATGCTTCATATGATGCCTGAAAACTCGCCAAAGTCTTGGCCTTGAACGTGATTCGTACGTCTGTTGCATGCAAGTACGCTGATACTTTGGTCATTGCCTCCTGGCGCAATGTATCAATTGAGTGATTCGAGTTATCTATAATCTCTAGAAGATCCTTAGAAGGATTTGCCTCTTGGAGTGAATGGAAATAATATCGTTTGTCGCCAGAGATTTTACTGCCAAACCCTGAGCCTTCTAGAATATTAGCCATCTCCCTCAAAATGGTATCGCGCTTTTGTTGTTCATAGCGACGCATCCACCAAAGACAATCAAATATTTGCTCAGCAAGGTAAATTTGTAATGCGGTTGTAGCTTTTAATTCTGTGATTACGGATCTTAGACAGGCATCATAAAGAGCACGAGACTCCCCTGGCAGAACAGGATCAGTAGAAACAATGTCAGATATGGAAAGCGCAGTTGATGTTGGTGATTGTTTATTTTGACGGGCCATTTTTATTAGCCTTTACTCAAAAAAGACTCACAGCTTTCAAATTGACCTGCGACGAAGAATAACGCCAGGACCATCTTCGGGTGTACCTACAAATTCAATACCGGCATCACGCAAAGTATTTTGTATCGTCTGAAGAATCTTAGCATTACAAGTCGGAACACCCGACTCGATTTCCATTCTTCTGATAGTGGCAATGCCAACGCCAGCCCTATCTGCCAAATCGCTTGCAGTCCATTTAATCATTGCTCGTGCAGCGCGGATTTGTTCACTTGTAATCATTTTAAATATCTATTATGATACTAAAGGTATCTTTATGGAGATTAATATGCGAAATGCTCAAACCAAACTTAATGATATCTTAAATACAATATCCGAGGCATATGCTCCAAATACCATTCGAGCTTACAGAGCCGATTTTGAAGAGTTAATTAAATTTTGTAAGGAAAACAATTTATCGCCATTACCAGCAAAACCTACAACCGTTGCTAAATTCATTGATAAGTCAGCTTGTGAAAACATCAGCTCTGCAAGTATTAGAAGAAAGTTAGTGTCGATTGCAGCAATTCATCGCTGGGCAAATTTAGAAGATCCAACAAAAACTCCGGAAGTAAAACTATCAGCTAGGAAAATGCATAGAAAATTAGGCCGTCTGTGCGCTCAAGCGGAGCCAATTAATAAGGAAAGACTAAACCTAATGCTGCAAGCAAGTGAAAACAATTTACGTGGTCTACGTGACCGTGCTCTACTGATGCTTGCCTATGAAACGATGAGACGTAGGTCTGAATTAGCTTCACTACAAATTATTGATATCCGCGAAAGAAAAAATGGCGCAGTAATCTTATTAAGAAAAAGCAAAACTGATCAAGAGCGATTAGGTACATGGCTTCAGATATCAAATAAAACGCATATATTAATAAATCAATGGATAAAATCTGCAAAAATAAAAGAAGGCAAAATTCTCAGAGGCTTAAAGATAAATGACCAAGTCACATGTGGATTAACAGGTGCCCAAATTGGGAGAATTTTTAAGCGATTAGCAACTAAAGCTGGAGTTGATTCTTTATCTGTAAAAAATATTAGTGGGCACTCTATTCGGGTAGGAGCCGCTCAAGATTTACTTTTATCAGGAGCATCATTACCTGAAATCATGGCAAAAGGAGGCTGGACCAAAGTTGAAACAGTAATGCGTTATGTTGAAAGGGCTGGTTTGGTTTAAGTGCTCATACTCAATGAGAAACAGCGCGCTTTAATCCTTCATCAACACTAATTAGCGGCTTCCAATTCAACATATCCCTTGTTTTAGAAATATCAACCTGCAACGACCCAAAAAGTCTTTGTGACAAATCTGATTGGCCCAACAAGGTCGTACTTAACTCTAATAATTTTTGTGGAACATTAAACAGGTTAGGTTTTATACCCATCGCAGAAGCTGTACGGGTTAGCAACTCAGTCGTAGATAAATCATCATTATCAGAAACCATAAAAGTTTGGCCAGCCGCAGCGGGATGAACAGTGCATTGCAATATTAAATCGCACAAATTTTCTAAACTAACCAGACTTCTTTGATTATTAATATTACCGAACGGAAGTGGAACCCCCCGCCGCAACCACTTTAACATTGATGCAAAATTACCTTTTGAATTAGGACCGTAAATTAAAGGAGGTCGAATAATTACAACTTCCAGACCAGTGCCTGCTGAAATTTGGTGTAATGCTTGCTCAGCTTCCCATTTAGAAATGCCATATGGGTCTTGAGGATTTACTGAATCATTTGAAGAAAAGTAGGTATTAGGTGGAGTCGACTCACCATTTACCTTAATCGAACTCAAATAAATAAATCGCTTAACTCCTGCTTCAACTGCTTGTTGAGCTAGATTGCGAGTCCCCTCAACGTTTATACGTCTAAATTCAGCAAGTGGAGATAAACTAATTTCCTTCATAACATGCACACGTGCCGCCAAATGAATTACGCATTTCACATTATCTAATGCCGATTTCCAATTCGTTTGAGATGATATTTCACCTATCACAATATTTTTAAATTCATTCTGATTATTGCAAAATCTTCTTAAGGCAGTAATATAGGAAATACCAGAATTTTGGAATTTTGAACGTAGCGCATTACCTACGAATCCACTCGCCCCAGTGATAAGTATAGTCATTTAATTTAATCTATTTTTTCCAGACTGTCCGATTAACATAATCTGTATAACTTAGAACAATTCGAAGTATTTTCTTCGAAACAGACTGCGCTTCATAATCTTCAACTCTGGCCATAACTCTATTGCTGCGCTCATGCTGGGAAGTAATTATACTTACTGCATCAAGCACTCGCTCACTTTTTAGTCCAGCCATAATTAATGTTCCAACATCCATACCCTCAGGACGCTCATGAGCATTGCGTATGGTTACTGCCGGCAAATTAAGTAAAGAGGCTTCTTCTGTGATCGTACCGCTATCCGACACTACGCAAAGCGCTTCTATTTGTAGTTTGATGTAATCACAAAACCCAAATGGTTTGAGAAATTGAATATGGCTGTTCAATTTTCCGAGATTCAATGCATCAAGACGTTTCTGTGTACGGGGGTGAGTAGAAACAATAACCGGTATATTATATTTTTCAGCAAGTGCATTCAACGTTTGCATTAAGTCAATCAGATTCTCTGGGGTATCAATATTCTCTTCGCGATGTGTACTGACAATAAAATATTGATCTTGCTTCAACCCCATTCTAGATAGTACATTAGAGGCAAGAACTTTTGGCATGTAGTAATCAAGCACCTCACGCATGTGAGAACCAGTTTTAATAATCGTTTCAGGTCGTACACCCTCTGCTATCAAATATCTTCTCGCATGCTCAGTCAATACAAGGTTGATGTCACTTAAGTGATCAAGTACTTTACGATTCAATTCTTCCGGAACTCGCTGGTCAAAGCAACGGTTACCAGCCTCCATGTGAAATACAGGTATTTTTCGACGTTTAGCAGCGATGACTGCTAAACAGGAGTTGGTATCACCATACAGCATCAATGCATCTGGCTGTTCCTTTTCCATAACTTCATCGGATTTTTCGATAACACGAGCAATTGTTTGCGACGCATTTTCACCAACAGCTTCTAAGAAATAATCTGGCTTGCGAATATCTAGGTCTTCAAAAAAAATTTGATTAAGCTCATAATCGTAATTCTGACCAGTGTGTACTAAGATATGATTTGTGTGGCTATCAAATTCAGCGATCACCCGGCTCATTTTGATGAGTTCTGGACGAGTCCCTGCAATAGTCATTATCTTAAGCATGTAATTCACTCTTAATGTAATCTAAGCTAAGTAATAACTCCTTTACCTGCTCAACATTCAAGCGAAGTGTATTATGGGATGTATAGTCGTCTAGTTTTGAAATATCAGTTTCACCCTCGCTAAAGTATTTCGCGTAATTTAAATCGCGGTTATCGGCCGGAATGCGAAAGTATCCGCCCATATCAATTGCATGCGCCATCTCCTCCCGAGATATAAGTGATTCATATAGCTTCTCACCATGTCTGGTTCCAATTACTCGAGTTTCATACTCTGGCTTTCCAAATAGCTCCTTCAGAGCTTGGGAAAGGACTTCAACAGTTGAAGCAGGAGCCTTCTGAACAAAGATGTCACCTTGCTTAGCATGATTGAATGCATACAGCACCAAATCTACTGAATCCTCTAATGACATAAGAAAACGCGTCATGTTTGGGTCAGTTAACGTAAGGTAATTACCAACTTTCAGTTGAGATACAAAAAGGGGAATTACGGATCCACGCGACGCCATTACATTTCCGTAACGAGTAGCACAAAAAACAGTCTCACTAGCTTGTTGCAGTCTCGCCTTAGCTAACATAACCTTTTCGGCCATGGCTTTTGATATACCCATCGCATTAATTGGATAAACTGCTTTATCAGTAGAAAGCACAACTACCCTTTTTACGCCAGCTTCAGTGGCAGCATTTAAAACGTTCTCGGTACCGATTACATTCGTTCGTAAAGCTTCCATAGGATAAAACTCGCATGATGGCACCTGCTTTAGTGCAGCTGCATGAAATACATAATCGACTCCCTTCATTGCCTGCCTTACACTGGATTCATCTCGCACATCGCCAATATAAAAACGCAACTTAGAGTGATTCATTGTTATGCGCAAATCTTCTTGTTTTTTTTCATCGCGACTGAATACACGAATCTCTTTTACTTCAGAATTTAGAAAACGGGTAAGAACCGTTTTTCCAAAAGAACCAGTTCCACCGGTTATCATCAATATCTTATTTTTTAGCAACTCAACCTCCAATTTGGAATGCATGCATTTCTGCGATCAGTTGCGGCCATGTTGGTACCTCATATCCAGCATGAAGCTTGAAGCGGTCTGCATTTAGAGATCTATCGATCACTAGATTTTCATCTTTTACTATTTCAATGCCTTTGCCATACTCTTGATTTACCAACATCAATAAATCATATTTTGAAATTGGTTCCGCGGCAACATGATATAGACCCATAAGATCAGGATTCGGTATAACAAATTCACTAATCACTCTAGCCAATTCACAAGTTGGAAGTCCTGAAAAAATAGCCCTCGAGAAGCCCTTAATCTGATTTTCTTGTTTAAGAAACCAACAAATTAAACCATTAGCACTTCTAAGTTCATGGCCAATAATTGATGTACGGAGTGTTATCGAATTTGGCGAATGCACCTCCCCAAGAAATTTAGAACGACCATATACATCAACAGCATCTGATATATCAGACTCAACATATCCGCCTTGATTTCCTGAAAATACGCAATCAGTACTCACATGAATAAATCGAGCTCCAATAAGTTCACATACTTTACTTAATCGATGTGGTAGAAGTGAATTAATAGGTAAAGCATACAATGGGTCATTAGCATGCTCAAGTTGCTTAATAAAGCCGACACAATTGATAATTATTTGAGGTTTAATTTGTAATAATAAAAAATTCAAATCATCCGTATTTTCTAAATTAATACCAGTAATAATTTTATTTGCAATATCGTTAGAAAAATATCTCCTCACCCATTCAGAACGAGCACTACCCCATACATCATAATTAGAATTCAGAGAAAGAAAACGGATGACTGTACTACCAAGCATCCCCGATGTGCCTAAAACAAGAATTTTCATTATTTTTTTTCAGATATCGAAATTGTTTCTTTGAAAATTTCGATAAGATAATTAACTAATACCTCAGAAGAAAAATTTTTTTCGAAGTATTTTCTCCCAGATACTCCCATTTGAATCTTTTCAGCATGAGACATATTAAACAATTTCAGAACATTTTCTTTCAACATAAATGCATTGCCTGCCTCCGAACACAAACCAGCACCAGCCTCTTTCACAATTCGAGCGCCTTCACCATCAAGCGCCGCCAAGATGGGCCGACCAGCTGCTAAATAAGCTTGCAATTTACTTGGAATGGTTAAGCTAAATGTATGATCTGATCGCAAACTTACTAGAAGTGCATCAGACGCGTCAAATATTGCCGGCATATCAGAAGCCTCAAACCTTCCTGGTAAATCTAAATTAGTTAGCCCGAAAAAATTTTTTTGCTGAAGTAACCATTCATCTTGATTTCCACTTCCTACTAATACAATTTTTATTTTTTTATATGGCAAGAGAAGCTGAGATAATTTTATAATGGTTGGCATATCCTGAGCAGTACCTAGATTACCTGCAAAAACAATACAAAAATACGGTTCCATTAATTTTTTTAGATCTTCAATATCTTTACTAGAAGTTTTAAAAGAATTAACTTTAAAAAAATTGGGGTAGTATCTTATCTTGCTAGGATCATTAGTTAAGATACCCACAGGAGGAGAAAACGCACGTGATTGTACTAATATGGTATTGCTAAATTTATAAATTATTCTAACTAGTGAGGTAATTAAATTAATTATAATTTTATTTTTTAAGTTACCTGTAGCAATTAAACTCTCTGGCCAGAGATCTTGCACCCAAACAATAAGCGGTACCTTATTTTTATTGGCGAAATATATAGCTGGTAAGGCTTGGAGCAGAGGAGACGGGGCAAATACAAAGACCAGATCATATTCAATGCCTCGTATTAGTTTTTTTCCAAATAAATAAGCAGATAAAATAAAAGAAAAATAATTAAGAAATAATCTTATTTTAGAAAATTTACCCCTGGGAAAAATTGGAACTCTAAATATTTTAATACCATATTTATTTTCAAAGCTGGTACCTAATAAACTATATCCATCAAAAATTTTTCCAATAGGATAATTAGGTTTACCGGTTAAAACAGAAACCTCAAAACCTTTAATTGACAACTGTGACAGAAGGTCAGTAATTATAAAATTTTCAGGCCAAAAATATTGAGTAACAACTAATAAGCGCATCATTTTCTTTGCATTGAAATAATTTTTTCATAAACCGATGCAAGCTCCTGACTTAATCTCCTCCAAGTAAAACGACTTTGTACAATTATTTGCCATTTCTTTCCAAGTAATAACAGTCTTTCTTGATTTTCTAGTGCAAAAATTAATCCCTGTTTTAAACCTTCAACAGTTGCAGAAACCATAAGTCTACTATCAACCTCACAAATTTCATCTAGTCCACATTGATCGGTCATCAAAACTGGCAATCCACAAGCACCTGCCTCAACAGCAACTAAAGACATGGCCTCTCGACGGGATGGAACCACAAGAATACAAGCATTACGATAAGCTTCAATCTTCATGATACTGTCTGCAAAGCCCATTAGAAATACTTTATCATCAATACCAAGGCTAATAGCTCTTTGTATTAAAGTTGAAGACATCCCCTCATCAGTGCCAAAAAAAACTAAAACTACGTCAGGAAACAAGGCAGAAATATGAGAAAAAGATTCTAATAATAAATCTGGGCCTTTTATAAAATTTAAACGCCCCATAAAAAGTATGATGCGGCTGGAATTATTCCGCTTAAGATTTACAGTATTGGAGGGAATATTATTATCAAAATCTGATTCAAATATCCCGTTCGGTATTACTATCAATTTTTCTTTTGAGATACCATATTCCTCAAAATCTTGAAACTCGCCTTTAGTTATAGCAATATATCCATTCGCATCCCGTAATATCCTTTTACCGAAAAAATAATTAAATAAGAATTTTAACCATTTTGATCTTCCGAATAATTTCAATGCTCCGGCAGGCGAGACAACATAAGGAGTTTTTTCTTTAATGGCGATAACTCTTACCATTGCATTCAAAAAACTCCAATGGCCAATTAAATGAATAACATCTGCCCTCTTTACAGAATCTTTAATAATAGAAAATGCAGGAAATGGAATATGAAAACGCTTACTAATACATGGAATCAGAGTAATACTAACAAAGGGTAATTTAAATTCATCCTTAGTTATATTTCCATTATTCAAGGAAAGTATTTCGCAAGTGTTGCCAAGCTCCGTTAATGCCCGGGATAATTGAATTGTCCTTTCAGCATTCCCACCCCCGTCTTTTCGAGAAATTACTGAAACAACATTCAAAATTTTCATAAATTATTTAAAAAAACCAATTATTAATATATGTTTTTTAAATACCATTTACCAAAGCTTTGAATTGATTCTGATAAGGTGATATTAGTACTAAAACCTGTTTCATTTAATTTTTTGGAGGAATAATACCTATCATTAGACTCTGATCGACCGCGCAGTTTTAAAATAATTCGTAGAAATATTCGTGGCAATAAAAATGGAGGAATTAATCGAGATTGTAAATTAAGAGAAGAAAACAATAAGCGTTCAATCGATCCGTAATTATTATAAGAATCTTCATCTGAAGCAACAATATAAATATCAACTCCAGTCAATTTAGAAATATTGATCAAATGAATAATCGCAGCCACCACTTTTTGAACAGGAACTAAATGCATTGGCCTATCACCAAAAATACATAATCTTAAATAATTCAAAATTTGCGACTGCTTTAAAAGAGAATTCGTGAGTTTTATTAGATTAAGACCTCCAGGACCAAAAATTGCAGTTGGTCTTACAATGATAGATTTCAGACCCTTTTTACTAGCTAAAATAACTCTCTGCTCAAGTTCAAATTTTATTTTTTCATATTTATTAGATGGAAAACATTGAGTTTCTTCAGTAATAACTATGTCTTTACATTTACCAACTAGAACAGCAGTTGAGCAATGCAAAAAACAAGAAGCATTTTTAGTTAAGCACGCTTTAGTTATGGAATCTATAATATAAAAATTTTCAACCTCATCCGAACTAAAAATAAAATTTAGTACTTTATCGCCAGAGTTAATAACAGACATTATGGATTGACTCGATTGAAAATCAACGACAATCCACTCAATTAACTCATTAGAAATATAGCTAGTTTGTTTTCTACAAATTGCCTTAACCTTGTAACCTGATTCACTCGCTGCTTTAACAACTTGCTTTCCAAGAAATCCATTTGCACCAAAAATGACTAGCATTTTTCACTCTTGTTAATTGCTAAATTTTTTTTAATTTCCCAATCATCCACATTATTTTTTGAAAATTTACAAATGAAATACTGCTTAAATTGCTGATTAAAAACTATTGCAAGTGAAAGAATAAATATAGGGTAAAGTGCTTTTCTTTGAATCGCTGGACTATGAATAACACTTAATATAAAAACAACTAAAGTTGAAATAGCATAGTTTATTAGTAACCGTTGATGACTGCTAACAATACCTAGATTTTTGTAGCCAAGAAATATTGAATATATCCACATAGAGAAGAAAATTAAACTTCCAAATAATCCATATTGACCAATTAATTGCAAATAAAATGCATCATCGGATGTACCAGGTACTCCTTTTAATGAACCTATAACTCCAAAACCTAGTATTGCATGCAAGATTGTATTTAAACTTATAGGATGATTAGATATTAATAAGCCAATTGGAGAATTATCGAAAAAATTATTAACCTCCATATTATTTACAGATAAAGGCGATCCATTATTCACAATTCCATAATCGCCATTATAAATTACTGACAAATAATATAATTTTACAGTTCCAAATGGATCTAAAAATAAAATAAAAATTATCGTGAATAAAAATATAAATAGTGCCAGATTGATGTTGTAGAATTCTTTTTTAGAATAGGTATATTCATTTAATATAAAGAATAAAATTCCTAAAAAGGATGCTAAAAACGCCAACCTCGCTCCATGCAATGCTACTACCGCCACACAAATACCAAATGCAATTAAATAAGTTTTTTTCTTTTCTTCAAAAAATCTTACAAGCCAAGCTAGCGAAGCTAAACCGACAAAAAAAACTGTGCAATGCACATGTTCCAAAAGGCCAGTGGGCCTATAATTACCTTCGTAAAATCTAACCATATCTATTCCAGTTACAGAATAAACATAATCGCGACTCAAAAGTTGAAACCATGAACTTCGTTTTAGAATGTAAATATTATAATTTTCATAAGTTAATTCAAATGCAATAATAATTCCTACTATTGAAAGTATTTTTATAACTCGAAAGATAAGTTCTTCAGACTTGAATACAAATAAAATTATAAGAAAAGGGACAAAATAAATAAAAAATCCCCTACTGGCATAACCCATATCCCCAAAAATTATTTCATAAAAAATTGATACCGCATGTTGACCCACTACAAATACTAAGCATAGTAAAAGTAGCAAATCTAATATTTGAATATTATTATTAAATTTGTATTTAAATAAAAAATATCTATTCAGATAAAAAATATCAAGTAAAAATATTAAGTAAATGATTGCTACTAATTCTGGTTTGTTTGTTATTACTTGAATAAAGTAAGAAAATGGAATTAATATAAAAAATAAAGTTAATCCATAACCTTTTAAGTTCATAAAGGCAAAGCCTTTCCAAGTAGCACCATAACTGGTCGAAAAAATCGATAAGGCAATGTTATAACAACAAAGAACATGCATGTTTTTAAGTTATGGGTTTTTATATTTTTTAAGGCCGTATAACTTTCTTTAATTTTTCCAGCTCTCCAGCAAAAAACTGCATGAGCCCAATATGCACGATCTTTCATATTATTTGATTCTTGAAAATATTGATTATCAAAATCTGAATATGATAATTTATATTTTTCTAATATTTGCAAGGTTTCAATAAGAAATTTTTCACTTTTTTTCCAAGTCTCACTTTCATTGTGTACTCTATAAATAGCTAATAATTCATCACACATATCTAACTTCCAATTCTTCGAAATGCGTAAAAATAAATCCACTTCTTCACACACACTAAACCTAGGATCAAATATCTCATTTAGTTCAGTTAATGCACTTCGCCTAATAATTACAGTTGGAATTGCCAAAAAATACCGATTAAGTAAAAAAGAGAAACAATAACCAATTGCATAATCATTAGATGTTTGGTAATTTTTACGACTAGCGCCATCAATTGTATTTAAGTAATTATTAGAAAATACCAATCCGATTTTTGAATCCCGAAATAATGGAATTTGTTTTTCTAATTTCTTTGGAAACCAAATATCATCACAATCTAAAAAAGCTATAAAGTCACCTCTACAGTAAGATATTGCCATATTACGAGCCTCTCCCAAGGGTACAGTTTCAAAATTTCGAAAGTACCTTAATCGCTCGTCGTAATTACTAGCTATCTCTTTACTGTTATCAGTAGAAGCATTATCAAAAAAAATAATCTCCCAGTTTCTATATGATTGTGCGTAAACTGATTCAATTGCTTCACGCAAGTAACGATCGCTGTTATAACAATTCATTACTATACTTACCAAAGGTTCATTCATTCATCATCTCACTTAAATAGTGAACAATTAAATCGATATCTGATTCGGTAAGATCTGGATGAAGTGGTAAAGTTAAGATTTCTGAATATATTTTTTCAGTATTTGACAAAGATATTTTTGAATTATTATTTTTAAAAAACTTTAAAAGATGATTTGGATAATAGTGCAACCCAGTTTCGATGCCATATTCAAGTAACCTTGTTCGAATTAAATCTCTTTTTTCGGATTTATTAATTCTTATTACATAAATATGTGGAACAACTTGCGAATAGTCATGTGGTATTTTTATAATAGTATTTATTTTTTCTAATTTTTTATCATAATACCGCGCTAATTTTTGCCTTTTAGAAGATAACTCCGAAAATCGATTTAACTGTACTAAACCAATCGCTGCCATAATATTACTCATATGGGCACGCCAGCCTTGACTATCCACATCAAATTGCCAACTTCGCCTACCAGAATATCGCATTTCAGTGTCTTTTTTTACTCCTAGTAACCGTGCATCAGCAATCTTTTGTAAAACTGCCTGATCATTGGAAACAATGCAGCCCCCCTCCCCAGATGTCATATTTTTTATTCCATCGAAACTAAAGCAAGAAATGTCACCAAATGACCCTATACGTTTTCCTTGAAATGTAGTTCCAAAAGCATGAGCTGAATCCTCTATAACTCTTAATCCATATTTTTTAGCAAATCTATATATTTCATCTAAAGCCCCCACACCACCACTATAATGTACAGGCATGATTGCTTTAGTTTTAGAACTTAAACATTTTTCAGCTTCTCTCCAATCAATAGTAAGAGTTATTGGATCAATTTCACAAGCTATCGGAACCGCCCCTAGTGCTGAAATAGCTTGAAAACTTGCTACATATGTCAACGACTGAACGATGACCTCGTCGCCTTTTCCAATTCCACAAGCTTGTAATGCAAGTTGTAATGCCATTGTTCCATTAACTACGCACACTACTGGACGACCAAAAAATTCTGATAACGCATTTTCAAAATCTTGAACTTCTTTACCCATCCCTAAGTAGCCACGATCTAAAACATCCAATACTGCAATTTTCTCTACTTCACCTACACAAGATTTTGATAACCTTATAATATTTTTATTTCTCATACTTTCCACTTAGCATTTCCTGATTGCCAAAGATTTTCTAATAAATCATAATCCCGTTTTGTGTCCATGCACTGCCAAAATCCATGATGCTGGTATGCCATTAACTGCCCCATGCTCGCAGCTTCCTCTAATGGCTCTTTTTCAAGTACGGTAAAGTCATCTTTTATTAAATCAAAAAACTCAGGTTGAATGACGAAATAGCCTCCATTAATCCATCCTTGCTCCATTTGAGGCTTTTCTTGAAAAATTTTTACTTGGTTTGAATCAATAGTTAGCTCTCCAAAACGTGCTGCTGGATGTACTGCTGTGACCGTAACCATTTTTCCATGAGAGCGATGGAATTTATATAAATCTTCGATATCAATATCTGCAACACCATCACCATAACTTAGCATAAATGGTTCATTACCAATAAACGACTTTAACCGCTTTACCCTTCCACCAGTCATAGATTGATTTCCAGTGTGAACAAGAGTAACTTTCCAATCTATATCGTCTTTATTATGCGATAAAATTTCACCATTTGATAAATCTACTGTGAAGTCAGTATTTAAAGATCGATAATTAAGAAAATATTCTTTTATTATTTCTGATTTATAGCCCAATGCAACAAAAAAATCTTTATGACCATAGTGTGCATAAGTCCTCATGATATGCCACAACATGGGACGGCCACCAACTGATATCATTGGCTTTGGAAGTATCTCTGTATATTCAGATAAACGTGTACCAAATCCACCTGCAAGTAATATTACTTTCAATCTATACCCCAGTTATAAGCGAATTTATTTAAATCGGCACGGTCAACTTCTTCTGGATCATGAATAATATCTGCAATATTTAATAAAAGATTTCTATCTTTTCCCATTCCTTGGAATGCCATCCAAATACCAGGTTCAATCGTTAATCTAGCATAGCTATTCGGTAAGCCAATAGTATATTCAGATGTGGAACCATAAGTTTCAGAATCTATACGATCATCGTGTACAACAAAGCGAACCATACCTGATACAACAATTAAATTCAGTGTCATCAGGCGATGGCGCTTCCAAGGCTTTATTCTTTTATAGTGAATAGTTGAAAAATATGCCTCTCCAAATCCTAAAAAATCATTGCTATCTTTTCTTAATCCATGAAAAACATCTCCCGCATCAACAGGAATTATTTTCAGCGGTGTAACCTTAACTCCTTTAATTATGCCCACACTGCGCCTCTTTTAACTGCCAACTGTCGATAATAATTTATTTGAGATTGAGTATAATTCCAAATTTCAGAATGATTATTATAAAATTCTCGGTACCAATCTGAAGTCATTTGAATATTTTCTCTAAATCCCAATATTGGCTTCCAAGCTAATTGATGCAGTGCTTTATCACAACATAACTTAAGTAATCCTGATTCATATACTGAATTTAAATCAGAGTCGTCCTGCCATTCAGCATCAGTCCAATTTTTTTTCATTTCCTCAAGCAGGGCAGATACCGAATAATTTTGGTCTGAGGGAGGACCAAAATTAAAAGCCTCACCATTTGATATAGAGTTTTTGGACAGACTAGAAGCTAGCGCTAAATATCCTGATATTGGCTCTAATACGTGTTGCCAAGGACGAGTTGCATTAGGATTTCTAATTTTAAGAACATCTCCCTTTGACCAAGCTCGAATAGCATCTGGAACAATTCGATCATCAGCCCAGTCGCCTCCTCCAACTACATTTCCAGCACGACCTACTCCAATACGAACTGGAGAATTTTCACCGAAAAAAGATTCAACGTAGCTACGAATAATAAGCTCTGCCGCTCCTTTAGAACCACTATATGGATCTTTACCTCCAAGTCGATCATTTTCACGATAACCCCAATATTGTTCAACATTGTCATAGCACTTATCACTTGTAATAAATACCGCAGTGCATAAATGTTTAGAAATGCGAAGTGCCTCTAAAATATTAAGTGTACCTCCAGTATTAGTCGAAAAAGTTTCATGAGGATTTATATATGATCTTCTTACCAGCGGTTGAGCTGCAAGGTGAAAAATAAAATCTGGACGATATTTTTTAATGACATATTCACAGTTTTTATAATTTTTTACATCACCCCAATTATGATCAATTTTTTTTGATAAGCCAGTATTTTGGAAAAAACACGGATCTGAAGGAAGGTCTAGAGAAAGTCCAATCACTTTTGCATCAAGTTGTAATAACCAAGCTGATAGCCATGAACCTTTAAAACCAGTATTTCCAGTAATAAGTACAGTCGAATTTTTAAAAACTGAAAACATTTATATAATTCCTAATTATCTTTTATAAGTAATACATTTAATCATTAATTAGCATTTACAATTTATTTTTCCCAGTCGGAAGAAATGCACTTAAACTTTCATCATTACATTCCTGAAATGAATTAATTAACATTTTTCGACCGGAATCATATATGCTCTTTCTCTCATCAAAGCTAAAATTTAAAATACGATAGCACTCAAGAGATAACTCTGTTTCAGTTGTTACAAAAGGATATAGATCATCCCAAAAGCTTAAAGGATCGAGATCTAAAGCGGTTTCACGATGCAATCGTACTACAGGAACACCTGCTGCCACAGCTTCGAACATTGTACAAGTACTGAGCCCTACCATTAAACGAGTTTTTGAAATAATTGAATTTACAGGTTCTTTTGTGACATGAAAATGATTTGGAAGTGACTTAATATTAGCAGCAGATAATATTGCATTAATATTAGACATAGGATGAGCCTTGAGCAAAATACGAAGAGATGACTCACTTGAAAATGCATTAATCAATTTATCTAATAGTTCAACTCCTGCCTCTAGCATTAAAGGAAGTGGAACAAATATATCTATCGGCTTAGATTCATCTTCAAATTTAAATTCCTTTGGTTGTTTTAAAAGGTATTCGTATCTAAGTGCTGCACCAACAACTGCAATGTTTTTATCCAATCCTTGTGAAATCAAGATTTGCCTAAATTGATTGCCATTACATACTACTCGATCATACATTGGCGCTATTCCGCGCTCTTCAAAAGGCAAGTAATAAGTTAATAAATTTGGGTATACTGCTCCGTGCTGAAAACCTATTAGCTCCGTCTCAGGCTGATATTCTCGAAATCCTATAATCAGCATTTTCTCAGGAATCATATTTTCAAATTCAGCAATCAAAGCCAAACAGTTAACACCTCTTTCTTTTAACCTTAATGGAAGTCGAATATAAAGAATTTGGTATATAGTATCAAAGGCAAATTGACTAATTTCATTTTTAATAAGCGGCGTAATATCAGTACCCTCAAAAACTTGAGCACCTTTTAAAATATTTTTCGAACGTAACGCAAAACATAATGCAAAAATATAATCTTCAAATTGATAAAATTTAAAAGGGTTAATAAATTTCGTACAACTTTTATTTATTAAAGACCATGCATTTCGATAGGATCGATTTATATTAAACATTACTGGCAATACTAGAACTTCAAATTTATTTTTTCTTAAGTATTCCTCAAGACCGGGAAAATATCTGTCAGAAAATTTTCCATCAGGTAGAAAATTTGTTTCATCGATATACGTATGAACTAGAACTACGTTATCTGATTTTTTTAAATTTATTTTATTTAGAGATAATGTAGCTTGAACTGCCTCATAAAATAATTTTAGAATTCTAATTATGTTCCTAATTAATTTAAATACTTTAAAATTTATAATAGTTTTTTTTAATTCAGCATAAGTTATAAAGTTGAATAGATTAAAATTATTTGTATTGAAATTTACATTATCATTAAGCCATTTTTCTTTCAGAAGAATGCTTTTCAAAGACTTATTTTTGATAACTATGAGCACTGGTTTTTTTGATTTTTTAAGTATATTTCTTAGCGATTTCAAACGGCAAATATCTTCATACAATGTACTAATAGCCGTATTACGCTCGGAAATTCTTGATGCCCACCAAGCTGCGTCTAGATTTTTTTGGCCAAGTTGAGAAATCCAGAGTAAATATGGCTCTCTAAGTTGTCGAGCAGATTGTTCTAACTCATCATTAATTTGAATATAATTAAAGTTATTACCTAAATTTTTTTTCCACCTTTTCAACTCTAAATAGTTATCTGAGAAGAATATAAAATCCCATTCGCTAAATTTTGTGATTGCCCATTTGTGAAATTTTTTTGAGTTTGATGATTCATCTAAAAGTACAATCTGTCTACATTCGTTATTTTTTTTAATAAAAAATGAAGAGAAAAAATCTACAATCACTTTTTCACACGCATAAGAAAATCTTCCGCCATTTCTTTAATTCCATTCTCAATTTTAATTTTTGAAGACCAGCCTAATTCATTCATGATTAGGGATGGATCACCAACAAAACCAAATTGATCCTGTCTTGTAGGGCTTCCTTGAATTATTGGATATTCAGCCGGATCAAAACCCATTGCTTTAATTATCATCTCAAGAAGGTCTTTTACGTAAGTTTTTTTTCCGGTACATACATTGTAAATTTTACCGTAAGCTTTTGTATTTACTGACCTATAAAAAGCATCTGCAACATCAGTAACAAAAACTAAATCTCTAAATCTTTCAATGGATCCTCTTACTAAAATAGGTTCATTTTTTGCTACATAGGCCATGTAAATACTTGCCATTCCTTGCAATAAATTCTCCATGTCCTGCCCAGGACCATAAACATTGAAAAGCCTAAGGCACGTAGATTGAATACCAAAGTTTGAATATATTTTGCATAAAGCCTCAGATGCAAATTTACCAACTGCATAGGGTGATGGCAGATCTATTGCAGCTTCTTCTGTTATTGGCTCTTGATTTGGATTGCCATACAAATTCACAGAACTTGCAAATATAATTTGTTTAACTTTATGCTCAATAGCCCAATTTAATAAAGAAATTGTTGGAAATATATTCGACTTTAAGTCATGTAAAGGATTTTCAAACGAAGTTTCCTGACCAACATGCGATGCCAAATGAAAAATTACATCAAATTTTTCTTTAGGTAATTGCTCTTTTACATTTTCACTTGAAAGATCAACCCATTGAAAACGAGCCTCTTCTGGCACATTAGTTCTATAACCGGATGAAAGATTATCTAATACTAAGATTTCCCAACCTTCATTTAATAGTCTACGTGTTAAATGTGATCCAATAAAACCTGCTCCACCTGTCACAATGGCTTTCATTATTTTCCTATTTTTTTGCTGTTATAAAAAGATGGCTAGCTACTCCAAGCCTTTCGATTTCAGCATTGAAGTGGGTATGAAAAATCCGATCAAATTTAATTTTTGATTTAAATGAACCTGGTTTTCCATATTTAATCCATTGAAATATATTTTCAATATCATATTTATGTATGTAATCAACTTGTATATCTTTAAATCCAATTTCTGACAATAACCGAGTTGAAGTTTTTTTATTAAAGTAATTTATGTGTGCTATCTGAAAATAGAACGGTTCATAATCTGAGGGACATATTGCTCTAACCAAGTCATCTAAATTTGGCATTGATAAATAAAATAGACCTTCTGGTTTTAGGGAATTATATATTTGGCTAGAAAATTCGCGAAAATCAGGAATATGTTCGATTGTGTCGAAAGAAACTGCAACATCAATTTGATGAGCATAAATGGATAGCATTTCATCGGCATATGAATAACACTCATGCCCTCGACCTAATAGATATTTTCTGTAGATTTGAGACGGTTCTACTACTATAGTTTTATCTGCAACAGAAGTTATAGAGTCTATAAAAATACCAGGACCAGCACCAAAATCTGCAACAATTTTTTTACGTAAATTTTCTATTCCTATTCTGCCTATCCTACCTTTCAAATCGGGGTCAAATTTATTTTGCATTGATTTAATATCAATTTGATAGTCAAAATTTTCTCTATATGAGTTACTCTCGTAGAAATTTTGAATATCTTCTGGAAATTTATTCAAAAATGCAAAATCACAACTACCACATTGAAATACTTTATAACCATCCTTAAATTCTGAGCCTATTCCGCCACTACGAATCGGCCCACTGTATATTTCGTGAATATTATTATCTTCACATAATCTACATCTAATATTTTCACCAAGTAGATTGTCCTTCATTAATATTTCTCCATCTTTATTTTTTTCCTACTGTCACTCCATCTACAGAGTAAGTAGTTGGCCAACCAATTAATTTTATTAAAATAGATTTAGTACTAATTACTTCTTCAGCCTCAAAATATTTTTTTGGGGTACCAGTTTTTAATTTTGTAATCTTAGGATCTACTGCCCCACTACCAGGAAGTGAGTTTCTAGAACGAATCGGTTCAAGGGTAGCAGTTTCTGCAATCTCTACTTCTAAACCTGCATCTTCATATAATGCTCTCATTCCTTCAGGATAGATTCTCCAGCAATCGATCGGAGCTTCATGATACGGCCATGAAACTGGATTTATAGTTATTACCAGTCCACCAGGTCTGCAAATTCTAGATAGCTCTTTTATCCAAATCCAAGGCTTTCGAACATGTTCAATAACTTGAGCTGAAAAAACTATATCAAAAGTATTATCAGGAATAGGAAAATTATACGGATCGGGAGAATGATAAGTTAGTCGATCATCTTTAAAAATATCTAAAGTTTCCCAAGATATACTGCAGTTGTTAACAGAAGTTTTAAAACTAGAAGGATGTCCATTAGGACCGATTTCAAGAATTTTTTGACCAGAATGAAAATATGATTTTAAATATTTCTCAAAGACTAATAAACTGTTAATGTGCATTGTTCACTTTCTTAATTTTTTTATAAATTAAAAAAATAATTTTTTTTAAGAAAGTAAATTTTATTCTTCAAAAAATTATTGTTAATCTTTGAAATAATATTTTGCATTTTTTGCAGTTTCCAAACCATTTATAGCAGCCAAACCCATCGCCACTACTGCCTCTTCGGTACTTCCACCGATATGTCCAGTAGAAATTACGTTTGAAAGTCTAATCAACTCAGAATCAGTTGGCGGCTCTTCAGAAAACACATCAAGAGCGGCGCCACCCAAGTGCCCATTTAATAGATGTTGCTTTAAAGATTTTTCATCAATGATACCGCCTCGAGCAATGTTTATAATATATGATCCCTTTTTCATTAGGTTAATTCTTTCAAAATTAAACATACCTTTTGTAGAATCATCTAGGGGGAGATGAATAGTAACTATATCTGACTCAGCAAGCACAAACTCTAATGTATGAGGCGTTATTTGATTAGCCAGATAAAAATCTATATAATTTTTAATATCATAAACAAGAATTTTACAATCAAAGGGCTTGAGTAAAATGGCAACTTCTTTTCCTATATTTCCACAACCAATTATGCCAACAGTTTTACCTGTCAATTGACGCCCCATTAATTGTCTCCACTGGCCATTACGAACTTCTAAATGGCTCTCTGAAGTTCTATGAAGTAAGGAAATTGCGGCTGCTATAACTATTTCTGCAACTGACCGCTTATTTACGCCACCAGTCCAGCCTAGTTTTACACCAAAGCGCTCCATTGCTTCCAAATCAATCATATCTAGACCAACACCATACTTACCGATAACTTTAAGTTCTGGCAGTTTTGATAATATTGTTTCATCAATCACTTCAAGTGCAGTTATAGCCTTATCATGACCCTTTAGAAATTCAATCAGTTCTAATCCAGACAATGATCGACCTGACTCATTAAATGTAACTTGTGTATATTTACTTAAAATTTTCCGACGCAAATCAAGGTGACGCGAAAAAGATCGTGATGCAACTGCAACCTTGTCTGTCGTGTTAATTGAATTTTTTTCCATTTAATAGGATACTAGAAAAATATTTGGCACAAAAATTAGTAAACTCTTTTGAGTTATCAATAATTGTTCGTTGAGGTACGCCATTTGCATCTGGCAAAATTAAACTTAGCTTAGAACCAATATTTTTTTTATCTTTTCCAAGAGCGGAAAAAAAGTCATCTAAGGGTACTTTAATAGAATGATAGCCATTTGAATTTTTCATAAGAATTAAATGCATTCTATCAAAATGATCTTGCGAAACTCTTCCTAATTGAACTGCCACATAATTTGCAATATCCATACCGATAGTCACAGCTATTCCATGTGGCACAGCGAAATTCGTAGCAGCCTCAATAGCATGCCCAAAGCTATGTCCATAATTCATAACATTCCGAATACCCGTATCAAATTCATCTAATTCAATAATTGTCTTTTTTATGTTTAGAGATTGATATATATATTTAATTAATAACTCTTTATTTTCCAATAAATTTTCGTAATCAGAGCAAATTTCATCGAAATAAGCAACGCCTTTTATAGCATGCACCTTTAACATCTCTCCAATACCTGATCTCATATCAAATTCCGAGAGTGTTTTAAGAATTTCTGGATCAATTGTTATCGACTCAGGCGGGCGATAGGTACCAAGAATATTTTTTATATTACCCACATTAATTGAACTTTTTGAGCCAATACAAGAGTCAGCTTGAGCTAGTAATGTAGTAGGATAAAACTCCCACTTTATACCGCGAAGAAATGTAGATGCCAGAAAAGCTGCAATGTCTTGAATGATTCCACCACCTATTGCAACTATTAAATGATCTCGCCTAACTTCTTTATCGACTAAATTTTCCACATATCCAGTAAATCGATCTAGAGATTTCGCAGCCTCAGTTGCCTCGATAATTAAAGTAGATGAATTTTTTAAAATAGGTGCAAGAGAAGTTCCATAAAGGGAAGCAATATTGGCATCAATTAGAAAGTGTTTATTTTCATTAGAATCAGAAACCAAATCAGCAAAAGCATTTTGAGAAAATTTGACTCTGTATTGCCCACGATGAGAATTAATTATTAGTGAATCAAACACGAATAAATCCCCCATCAATTACTAAGTTTTGCCCACTAATATAACTATTATCTGAACTACAGAGCCATGATACTAAAGCGGCTATTTCTTCCACTTTCCCTAAGCGACCGACTGGCACACGCTTCGCTAGATCAACCATACCTTCCAAACCTAAAATAGTCCGAGTAAGTTCAGTATTAATAAATCCTGGTGCAATACAATTTGCCAAAATTCCGTCCTTAGCAACTTCTGCAGCCAATGCCGCTGTCATTCCATCAAGTGCAAATTTACTTGTTGAATAAGAAGCTCTATATTCTTTACTAACAACTCCAAAGATAGAGCTCACATTAACTATACGACCCCACCCCTGTTTCTGCATGAAAGGTATGACTGCTTGGCATAAACGAAATGGTGTACGTACATTGATCATCTGAATTCGATCAAAATCTTCTGCTGAAATTTCGGTGAAAGGAGAAATTTTATTTACACCAGCGTTATTTACTAGAATATCAAAATTTTCTTTTTTTATTTTTTCAACAAATTTTTCGGTTGCATCGAGATCGGAAAAATCAACTGAGTAGTAATCATTTTTATGGGAACGTGAAACAATTTGAGAAACTCCAGTAACATAAACTTGAGCACCTTCCGAAGATAACCGCTCCGCAATCGCAGCTCCAATTCCGCGGGTTCCTCCTGTAATTAATGCTTTGCGCCCTTCTAATTTCATTTTAATCTATTGCTTGAGTTGACTCATCGCGACACAATTGGATTAAAAAGGCACCAATCAAATGATCTAAAACCATGTGCACATCTTCAACAGGACCATATTCACCTTTATTTGTTTGCACATGAATTTGATTTTTTACAATTTTACCTAGTTTCCCACCATCAAATCCAGTAAGACCTACGGTATGAACACCCTCAGAGTTTGCATATTCAATTGCTTTTAATATGTTAGGTGAATTACCAGATGCGGAAATACCAACTACCACATCCCCTTTACGCATTAGATATTTTAATTGAACTAAAAATATATCATCGTAACTATAGTCATTAGCTATAGCAGTGATTACAGCAACATTATCTGTTAATGCAATCGCTCGAAATGGTTTTTTAGTACTTCGAGTTCCTACGGCAATATCATTGGCGAAATGCGATGATGTAGCCGCACTACCGCCATTACCAATAAAAAAAATCGTACCGTTTGACTCTCTAGTTTTTAACAGAATTTGTATAAATGAATCTATAGAATCTACATCAAGGGTTGTTAATATTTTGCATAAATGATCTAAATATCCTCTAGCAAATTCTTTTGGAGTTTTTGATTTTTGGTACAAACTTTCTATCGCATTTAACATTACTATTCCTTGACAATTTTCATATAGAAATTTTATTCATCCACTCAGTATCTGCTTGATAAATCTTCTCAACAAGCTCCATAGTTTTGAATGCATCAAATGATGAACCACCTAAAATAGGTTTGTTAGAGATTATACTTTCAACGAATGTAGCAATCTCATCGGGCCATGAGTGATCTGAGTTATAGCGTGTAGTTTGTTCTTTTGGATCGCCAGCATCATTTTCACCTGCAAACATTACTGTTATAGTCTCAGCTCCATAGCTTCGACTATTAGTCAATATCCCAGAAAGAAAAATCGCACCTTTTTCAAGAGTAATATCAAGTTGAAAACGATGTCGCCACTGTGTTGCAGATGAGTGAAGCATTGCTATTTTACCATCTATTGTTCGCATAAGTGCATATGCATTGTCCTCAACATCGTGGTGCCAAAAATCATTATTAACAAAACTATATACTTCAGTAAATTCACCAGCAAAGAGTCGCATCATATCTACCATATGTATACCTTGATCTAGCAAAATCCCCCCTCCTGCCATAGATCGTTTTGTTCGCCACTCATTAGTATCAAATCGTATTATTTTTGATTTACCATACACACCACGAAGGTCTTTTACTTTACCCAATTCACCGCTCTGAATTATTCGCAAAGCATCCTGAACTGAATCGTGGTACCTATGATTAAATCCATACATCAAACGTTGATCAGGATGTTTTTTCTCACACTCAATTACTGAACGTACATCTTCTAAATTTCTTCCAGGTGGTTTTTCACAAAAAACATGCATACCTTTTTCAAGGGCAGCAATTGTTACTATTGGTGATAAAAAATTAGGTAAACATACAAAAACAATATCTAAATCTTCATCTAATAAATTTTTATAATCAGAAAAATAATAAATCCCATTCTCAAAAATTCCTTTATTTTGAAAACTTTGATCACAAACTGCAATAACTTCAAGGTTAGGATGTAAATCAGAAAATTTATGGCGAAGTCTACCTATTGTTCCATAGCCAGCAATACCAACTTTAAATTTAGATTTCATTTTAAAGATTCTTTAGAGATATCTTTATACCAACCGTGAGCAACATCTAAGCCATCCTTTAGGATGGCACAATCAACACGATATGAGATAAATTTAAAACCTGCATCAATAAGTAATTTCATATATTCACGATCACGTGCTACTGAACCAGCAACTAATCCTGATTCCTCGATAATCTTAACGTAATCACGCATAATTCGAAGAACTTTTGGATGCATAAGATCTCCAGGGACGCCGCATGCCTGTGATAAATCATAGACTCCCAAATAAATCATATCTAATCCAGGCACTTTTGCTATTTCTGGAATATTTTTAATCCCTTCCTCGCCTTCTACCAAAACTCCAACGAACATTTGATCATTAGCATTCTGAAGTTTAGTAGGAAGATCGTGATCAGAATAACCATGGTTACGAGTAAATGGAGATAGTCCTCTATTTCCTTCTGGAAAATATTTACACGATCTAACAATTCTTTCAGCCTGAGAAGCAGTAGATACCTGTGAAACTAAAATTGAATGTGCACCTATCTCTAGGGCATGTAAGATATGCGGTGCATGATCTTCTGCTAGTCTTATAATTGGTTCTATAGCTCCTGAAGCCTCTGCGGCATAAAGTTGATTTTCTGCAGTTTCAAAAGTTGTGGATCCATGTTCTAGATCCATTATCACAAAATCAAGATCTGTTGAACCAATAACATTTAGCACTGCAGGTGAAGAGAGCATTGACCAAGTTCCAAATACTCGGCCTCCTGATTTCAATGTTTTCTTTATATGATTAATTTTTTTCATTTTTATTTTCCTGAATAGTAAGGATAAAAAGGATCTTTCATCATTGCAAGTTCAGCTTCTATTCGATCTGGCTCCGTATCGACTGAGACACTTTGGAATCCCGATCTAATAGCTTTAACTTTATAACCATGCTCAACAGCACGCAAAAGCTCTATTGATTCAACGATTTCATAAGGCATCATTTTCATAGATTCAAATTCAACTAGAAATTTTTTTCGAAATGGCATGATCGCAACTTGTTTTAAACGCGGTCCAGCTTCATTTCTTGTGTTTGATGGTACTGGACTTCGCGTCATGAATAATATGTCGTCATTTTTATCAACGAGTACTTTTACTTCATTAGAATCAAACCACTCACTTTCATTTGCCGTCGCTACTAAAGTTCCTAAATGAATATTTGGATCTTTTAAAAGTGGCTCTACAGCTAAATTAATCATTTCAGGATGAACCAGTGGCTCATCTCCTTGAACCACAACAATAATATCGTCATCTTCAAGATCTATCAATTTACATGCTTCAGCAACACGTAAACCTGGCCTTTGTATATTAGGATCAGTCATTAATACCTTGCCACCAAAACTCTCAACAACATTTTTTACTTCCAAATCGCAAGCAGCAACAAATATCTCATCGACGTTTTTAGCAAGTAAACACCGTTTATAAACATGTTCAATCATAGGCATACCTAAAATACTACAAAGAGGCTTACCTGGAAATCTTGATGCACCCATTCGAGCCGGTATTCCAACTATTACTTTCATTTTATTTATCTTTCTTCTTAATATATTTCGTTATGAGTTTATTTTTTAAAACTCATTACTGTTTTAAATTAAAAAATTGATTAGTTAGTTCACCTAATCCTTGAATTCTTGCAGTGTAAATATCTCCATCTGACAAGAATCTCATTCCAACAGTATCAGGAGGATTTCCAGTTAGCACTAAATCCCAAGGATTAAGCGTCATCCACGTTGAGAGCCAAGAAATAATTTTAGGCCACTGCCAAAATTGCTCACTTGATCTGCCTTTACGAATTACCTCACCATTTTGTAAAGCTTCTATTAAACAGTCAGAAGCATCAAATTCTGTATCAATCCAGGGCCCTGTGGCACAAAAATTATCTACACACTTTGATCTAGCTAAATGATGATCCCTCGACTCTACATTTTGAACTGTTGTGTCATTTGCTATCGTAAAGCCAAGAATGCCCTCATGAACTTCTGCCTCACTTATATTACGTAATTGCTTACCTATAACGACAGCAAGTTCTGCCTCACCCCACCATGGTAAATCAGGAAATGGGTTAAAAATTTTTTCACCTGGACCACATACAGTAGATTGAGGCTTTACAAATACTAATGGTTCGGACATGGTTGGTGAAAAATTATCAATACCTGGAAAATTTATTGCAACACAAATTATTTTTCCAGGTAGGCAAGGGGATAATAGATGTAAGTTATCAATTGTATTTACATATTTACCTATCGATATTTCTTTTTTTAAAATATCCCCATGCAGCTCAAATACTTTATTATCTTTAATGATCCCAAATTTACTTTCTATACTTTGATAATCAATTGAGTAACGAATTATTCTCATTTAATTTCCAATTCAAGTTTTTCTTCTGCTGCAAAATCTAATAACCAATTACTTTCAAGCGCATATTTAACTGGAAATTCCAATTCTGATGTGCCGCCACTTATAGCTTTAGCTAATACTTCTCCTTTTTGTTCACCTTTAACAAGTAGGAATATACATCTAGCTTCTTTAATAACTCTTGGAGTAATTGTTAATCGCTCATATGGTGGTTTAGGTCCCGATACAAAAACAACTCTTCTATGGTCATCAGCTCTGATTTCTGAAAAGGGAAATATTGATGCAATGTGACCATCTTCACCTAGCCCCAAAAGTAGTATGTCAATTTTATTTGGTAAAAGACATTCATAATTAATAGCAGCTACCTCCTTATCATCTGCATTAGCATCAATATAATGTAATGAAATATTTCTAGGAATTCCTCTTGGGAATAATAGGCTTACCGATGATCCAAAGTTACTTTCATTATGATTCTGCGGCACACATCTTTCGTCACCCCAGAAATACGTAATTTTTTCATGTGGGAAATCTATTTGACTACCCCATATCTTATATATTTCTTTCGCTGAATTTCCACCAGTGAGCATTACATAACAATTTCCTTTTTCTTTAATTACGTTCTCTATTTCTTGACGGATTATCTCAGATGATTTTTGAGCCCATTCATTATCGGAAAATAATTTTTTTTTCACTTATTGTATTGATTTAAATTCTATAAATTTCTTTTTAAAAAATTCTATATCACCATTTGTAAGACCAGATAAAGCTGGAAATTTAATTACGAAATATATAATTAAAACTAAATTTAGTGTCATAGAACACGCAAAATCAACATAAAATCCAAAAGTTCCGATCTGATTTAGCAAATAAACTAGTAGAAATGAAAAATAGCTAATTCCGAGAGTTACTCCAAATATTATTATTTGATGAAACCAGTCAAATTTCCAGCCATTAATACGCGCTGCAAACCAAGCCATAAAGTTTGTTGACACCACAGTAATTAGTAATGTTTTAATTGCCATACCTACGGAGCCTAACTCAAGTCCGGGAAATCTTATATCGACTGGAGCAATTGCGATATAACTAAAAAGAATCCCTAAACACATTGTTGCGATACCGATATTTACTTGTATTTTTGTACTTCCAGTAGAAATAAACATAGTTCCAATTATCTGTCCAATCGATGCATACGCGGGAAAGAAAAACATCAAACCAATGCTCATTGCTCCATTCAAATATTCATCGCCAAAAACATGAACTGTTATTCCATGGCACCACGGAAGTAATGAACTACCTAAGAATGCACTTCCAATAAATACCAAACGTGTAACGCGAATATATAAACTTTTTACTCTTTCTTTGTTATTACGATCATAAGCTTCTGCCATTTCCTTCCAGAATAATGGCAGTACAGCATTTGTTATTAACAAGCATATAGTTGATATCTGTAATGCAGCAGCGTAGTAAGCGCGCTCAGATGCCCCCCCGTAGCGCTGTAAGAGCCAATTATCTAGAAAGCCATAAAAGAATGATAGGAATGAGTAAACTACTAGCGGCTTACAGTATTGTATATACTCACTAATTGTATTCGTTAGATTGAAAGGCTCATTTAAAACAGGAATATTTTTTAATACATAAAAACTAATTAGTATCGCGATTAGATATTCAAAAATAATTAAATAGAAAACATTTTGGATGGTAAGACAATCAACTAACCAAAAAAATAAAATTAATATTAAATGCACTATCGCTATGATTAAGTTTAAAACTTGAATCTTTGCTGTAAGCCGATACGCATCACCAATTTGTAAAATTGTCTGCCAGCCTTGCAACATTAAAAAACTACCCACTAATGCAAGTAATACTAATTGCCGATTTTGTCCAATCCACAGCAAACTAATTACTTCATCTGTAACAACTATCGATAGTATTATTAGTGATAATACGAGCTGAATTACTTGCCAAATCGTATAACTTAGAATGAAACCAATTGGTCTTACGCGCTGTGAAATGAATGTGAAAAATGCTGTAGATGAGCCGAGCTCAAGTAAAGTACGTATCGAAGTGAAACTACCTAAAAGAAATACAAATACTCCATAATCATAAGCGCCCAACCCTCGCGCAAGAAAAACTCCAACTATAAAAGAAACAGAACTTCTACTTAAATTTACAAATAGCGTTATAAATAACCGAGCTTTTAATGAACGCATTATTAATCTTTATTATTTAAACTAATGCAACTATTTTTATCGTCCCTTTCTTAAGGGAATCATCAAATCTTCACTGTCTTGATTGATATTCGATGGAATTATTTTAATTACTTTACGTAAGGAAATCGATGGAATTTCTTCTACTTTATTTCCTCCTCCTTTGATCGACCATACAAAATAGTCAAATATTAACTTTAATGCCCCGCCGTTTCCTTTTCCCTTAGCTACTGCAGTAGCTATTGCGAGTAATGGGAAAAATAAGTAATTCGTAATTGGATTTAGTCTGAGTACTACAAATTTAATACCTTTTCTAATGTTAAAGTAGCCTGAATCTTGAACATAGCTATATTCATTTTTTAAATTATTTTTAGATCTTATTAAACTATATATAATTTTTCCAAAAGTTGAATCTTGAAGCCAGCCTTGTTTCATTTTATTTGACGCAAATGATATAAAATATATTATTATTTTGTAGATTGATTTGCGCCTCCTATCTTCTTCTGGTAGATGCTGAAAATCTAACTCTGAGAGAATCCAGCTAGGCCACATTAAAACTTTTAACAACGGAATACCTGTATAGTTTATAAAGTGATCTGATTTGTATGCATCAGTATCACTAATTTTTATAAGATATTTTTCTTCCTCATCAATACTTACTCCGATATATCCTTGCTCTCTAGCCCATTCATAAAGAGGAGTACCTGGCAATGCTTGAGCAAAATTAATACTGACTAATTCGCTTGGTGATTTTTCTTTCCACCAAGTTAATGAGGTTGAGATATTTTTTAAGAAATCAATTGTTTCTTGGATTGTTTCGTCGTTTTCACCAGGCATGCCAATCACCAATTGGATAACCGTTCCAAGTCCTACCTCAGAAGTCCATTTCAATGCATTTGCATTTTCTTCAACAGTTGCATTTTTCTCCATTATTTTTAGGATACGCTCACTACCAGATTCAGTACCAAAAATAACTGAGGTACAGCCATTAGCTTTCCAATGCGCCAGCATATCTTTATTAACAGTTTTTGCCCTTACTCCAGCACAACGCCAGGCAATATCAAGCTCCCCCAATCGAGTCACTAACTCATTCGTTAACTCTCTATCTGCACCAAAATTTTCGTCAGCTATATCGATATAATTAACATTATATTTTTGCTTTAAAAGTTTAATGTGATCTATAACTTGATCAACTGGCCTTGCGCGAAAACCCTTTTCCCAGCGATGACAAAAAGTACATCTAGCCACACAACCTTTTGTCATCACAACTGTTGCTAATCTTTCTCCACTTTGGATTTTTTTACTATGTCCATCAAGTCGATTATCTATATCATCTGAAATAAAATATGGAAGAGATCCATCTTCTTCCAGAATGCTGTAGTCAGGCCATTGAATTTGTTCAGCGGAAGGTTTTTCTCCATATCCGGTAAATTGAAATCGGTCATTCTCATCTAAGTAACAGATTCCCTTAATATTTTTTAATTTTGAATAATCATTTTTTTTTTCACGAAGATAGGCGATTAATTCTCTTATGATAATTTCACCATCACCTGTTACGCAAAAATCAATCTCCGTTTTCCTTAACAAAATTTCTGCACTAGCAGCTAAATTTCCACCTACAATTATTTTCGTGTCAGGAGAAACTTTACGAATTATGCAAGAAAGTTTTTTTGTGAAGACATAAGCTGTAGATACCACAGCACTAATTCCAACCACATCAAATTTCTGTTCTTTAAAATATTTTTCTATTTCATCTAAAGAATATCGAAAAAAATCGATATTATAAAAGCTAACATCTTCCCCAATAGATCTTAGTGACTGTATTATCGCCATGCTTCCAAAAGGCGGATATGTAGTTGGTATTGGTCTTATCGGTGTTGTAGTAATACATGTCCGCATAATTACTCCGTCTTATGTAAATTTGAATGTTCAGTTTTGATACAGAATTTACTTATACATGTTAAAAAATTTCTTTTTTAAAAGTATCTGCTAAATATTTTGGGAAATTATCTCTTGAATATATAAAACGTGCTTTAAAGCGTTTCACAGCTTCAAAAACTTCATCACTATTCCACCAAGCATCAACATCCTTCCATATTATTGAAATATGCTCAGAGGCAGATTTTGGTGAAAAGTGTAATATTTTAGCTTTTCGAAGTTCTTCAAAATAATATTGAGCAGAATCTCTTAATTCCCAATGATTTGGATTCCAAAAAATAATTGTTGGAACATCCAATGAAATTGATTCAAGAAAGGTAGTAGCGTTATATGTCGTAACAAATAATTTACAATTTTTCATTTCATCTTGTAAATTTAATTCAGGATTACTAAAGCCAATTCCTTCACACTCATTGATCCAGCGATTTCTTTCATTCCATCCATAATCAGTTGGGTATAGTCTAACCCTTACTTCTTGCTGTATTTCTTGTGGCAATGATTTTACAAAACTAATCTGATCTTCAAAATATTGGATTAACTGGCCACTAATCATAATGCTATACATCCAGTAACTATACCTAGGCACAGAGGCTGTAGTTAGTATTAATTTAGTTGATTTTGAGTTTCTATGAAAATTTTTTTGTGTTTTTTTGAATTTTCCAATTTGGAGAATATTATTTCGGTCTTTAACACTCCATCCCCAACTAAGATACTTGTCACATATATCTAGCTCATGTTCTTCCATAAAACACCATTTGCCAGTTCCATAATGCCCGCCGTGCTGCCCGATTATTAGCGGAACACCACTCTCATTTTTTTCTGCTGCCCAAGTCTTAAATAGATCGTCAGCTTCATGGCTATTTGAAGTCCAAATAAATTTAGGTTTTTCTGGCCAAGGAAGTTTTTTACTTTGATTTATTAGCGCCTTATGACCTTCCAAATATGCGGTGGGAATATGAAGTGGAATTAGCTCACGAACAAGGACTTCAAATTCCGAACTATTACTTGATTCAAGAGCCCACTTCCTCATGCTAAAATTTACATTTTGAACAACTGGAAGTTGCGAACGCCAGAATTGCGGGAATTGCCTTAATCGGAACTGAAGCTTTATTGAATCTATGTGATTAAGGTAAGTTGTAATTAAGAATGCATCTTTTTTTTTTGAAAAATATTGAAATATTCTTTGTAGCTTATTCGCTACTAATTTTATTAATTTTAATTTTTTTTTAATAATATTTGGCTGCTGAATTTTATTTCTTTTATTTTCTATCAATCTATATTTTAAATTTGAAAAATTTTGTATGATATATCCGTATATATAATGATTCCATTTATCTTCAATACATATTGTTAAAAATTCATTCATGTTTGATGGAACCATATCAGACGGAGCGATATTCAATATGAATGTATTTTCTATTTTGTAATTTTTTTCCACGCATTTAATACTTGACCATCTGTCAAAAAGCATTTGAATAAAAAAACCTAACCACGGACCTATTATTATTTTCCAGTATTTGATTGAATGTTTTTCCCCGTGTAGTGTATTTAAAGCAGCACTAGTCTCTTTGATTAAAATTTTATAAAGAGCTTGAAGGTAACAATAATCCTTATATAGCTTTTCTCTATCGTCCCAGTGATAATGCGCCACTTCAAAGTTTCTATTCTCCCAAACCAATTTTCTTTTTTCTATACGACACCATTCCCCAAGAAACAGTATTGGTTCATCTGAAATCGGCCATGTTTCCTCTATTGCAGTTGTTACTAGAAACCTTCTTACCATACGCTCCGACCACCATCAATCACTATATTTTGTCCATTCATATAACTTGAAGCCTCTGAACATAAAAATTGTATAGCTGATTTATATTCATCTTTTTTAGCCATTCTTTCTAATGGAATTAACGATGACAATCGATGTACAAACTCTTCACCTTGGTTGGTGTATATTCCTCCGGGCGACAAAGCATTGCTTCGTACACCTTTATTTGCCCAATACGTAGCTAAATATCGAGTTAATCCAATCAATCCAGCTTTTATTACAGAATATGTTACTGGCTTAACTGGTTGAAGTTCTTCAACTATTCCTTCTTTACGATATATACGTTGATCCGGTGAAAATACAGAAAGATCTGAAGCAATATTTAGTATTACTCCCCCTTTTCCATCCTTTGCCATTGCTGTGCCAAATATTTTACTGCACAAAAAAGCACCTGTTAAACCAACTGCTATTTGCATATTCCAATCGTCAAGACCAAAATTTTCAAGCCTTGATGTATTAATTACACCTTGCTCACTATTTACTTTGGGATCAATTGCCGCATTATTTATTAAAATATCGATTCTAAGATTCGTTGACCAAATCTTTTTTGCAGTTTCTAAAATTTGCTCTGAATCGGATACATCCATAACGTAGGTAAGAATATTATCCGGCTGAAAATTTTTATTTAGGATATTTTTTCCCTCTAACAGAGATTGCTCATTTATATCAGTTAATATAACTTTAGCACCGCATTCTAAAAGTGCTGCTGCGTGTTCTATTCCTAGTAGGCCAGCGGCACCGGTAATTAAAGCCGTTTTTCTAGATAAGTTGAATTTTTCAAAAGCCATTTTAGTAAATTATTTTTTAAAATAGTGCATTTTTAGGAATGAACTTGCCCTCCATCAATAGTCCAGACAGTTCCTGTTACAAAATCACTTGCTGGTGAAGCAAGATAACCCACAAGATTTGCAACATCTTTAGGTGTACCGAACCTACGCAATGAAATTTTTGTATCCAGCATAGACTGAACAGAAATTTCGTCTTCTGAAATCTTTTTCGACCAAACTGAACCATCAAAAAGAATATTACCTGGAGCAACAGCGTTAATTCGGACACCTCTTAATCCGAGGGGACGCGAAATTCCACGAACATATGCATTTAATGCCGCTTTTGCAGCAGAATAAGTAACTGGAGCGCCTGGTATTACTTCAAGCCCGCAAATTGATGATATGCATATAATCGAGCCTTTTGAAGCAGCCAAAGCATCGATAGCAGCTTCAACTGTATTTGTAGCACTCCATAAATTTTGGGAAAAAACACGCTGCCATTCTTGATATTCTTCGGAACCAGGGGGAACCGATCTACCATTTCCAACATTACAAACTAGTATATCGAGCTGTCCAAACTGACTTACAACATCCTTAACTATTCTTTTAATATCTTGCGGGATTGTTACATCACCACTAATGCCAATTGATCCTTTAAGTCTGCCGCAAGCTGCGTTCAAGTCAATTAAATTCCTAGCATTTAAAGCTACCTTGCAACCTTCTTCATAAAGTACTTCCGCTATAGCAAATCCAATACCTTTAGAGGAACCTGTTATTAATGCAGTTTTTCCTGAAAGATTAAGAAGCATAGTCGTTCGAGCATTGAAAATTAAAAATATTTTGATTAAGTTTATAGCCCATATTGATTTATCCAATCTATGGTCAAATCACGATATTTTATTAATGTTTCTTTATGTTGACCGTCATGCGCACGAGCTGTTTGTAAAATGAAGTTACCTTTATAGCTTATCTTTCTAAGCAAAGAAAAAATTTTATTAAAATCAGCATTGCCGTTTGTTAATGGAACAGTGGTCCCCCCTAGCAATCGATCCTTTACATGAACGTTTATTATTCGATTACCATAGAGATCAAACTCTTCTAATGGATTAAATCCAAGTGCAGCGCTATTTCCAATATCATAATTTATGCCAAATATTTTTATTGGCAATCTAGATATGAAACGATTAAGCTCTGTTGGCTCAAAATCTGACTCAAAGATAATTTTTATATTTAATTTCTCAAAAAAAGAAATATTTGAAATTAAAAAATTAACTAAATCATCTTCTTGACTTAAGTTCTCGAGACGTCCGTTATCCACTAGGGGCACAACTATCATTTGAATATCTACTTCACTACATGCAGTTGCTATAGCTAAAAAATCTGACTGTAATTTTTTTTGGACTGCGTTTGTAAACTTCCAAAATGGAACTTGCATGAAGCAATCGCCAGTTAAAGAAGGAATTTTCATGTCGTATTTATCACATAGCGAACTTATTTTTTCTCTACCTTTTATATTCATTAGTGGGTTTTCATAAAGATTCTCTTGATCTAAAGTCCATTCCATTAAATTTAAATTGATTTCTTTCGCAATTGGAAATTCAGTTTCCCAATCACGCCAAGGAAATGCCTGAATTTTTCCTTCCACTTGATCGCAAAGTCTGCCTTGCATAAATCCGATCATATTATTTAAAGATTTTAAATTAGAGTCCATTTTCGTTTATTGGTTTTCTTGCGCTCGAAAGTAACATTATTTCTTTGGAGAAACGAACCCATTTGCTAAATTTTTTAAACCATGTTGGAACAAAAAATCTTGTTATCTCAGAAAATATTAGATAAATAAATGACATACCGAACCAGGTACTTGGAAGTTGACGGAAGTACTCTACTTTCACTTCATTAAATCCATTAATTAATTGTATATCTCTTAAAGATTCAAACATGAAAGGAGTTCGATGAGTAAAGTCTTCAAAGTAAATTCGATAATTGAACTCCCATGAGGGACATAGCGTGATTATTAAACCTCCGGGTTTTAATACTCTGTATATTTCTTTAAATAATTTTTCTGGGTAATAAAAATGTTCTATTACAGACTTTGAATACACCACATCAAAAAAATTATCTGGATATGGTATTCCATCATTTTCAACATCTGCAATTCTCAACTCAGCCTCTGGACAATACTTTAAAGCAGCAGAAGATTGGTCCACAGCATATCCATTCACTCCACAGTTTACAAATCCCTTAAGAAATTCTCCCCGACCACATCCAATATCTAAAAAATTGACTCCTTGACCAATTTCATAGCGATTGAACAGGTAATTCGCAAGTTGATCAGGATAATTAGTTAACGGACGATCAACTTCGTTATAAATTATATCTACATATTTATTTTTGTTTGAATTCATTAACTCAAAACCTCAACCAACTCTAGTAAAATTCCTTCTGGACCGGTTGCATATATTACTTTTACCCCGCCATCTGGTGATATCTGCGGCTCTGCAGGAAAAGTGACCCCAACTAGTTTTAATCTCCGACAAGTTTCTTCAAGATCATTTACTGTTAAAGCAATATGCGTAAGACCTGTCGAAAAAGGGGTGCCTTCCCATCTATTTTTTTTCGGATGAGAATGAAAACACAATAACTCAAGTAAATGCCCATCAGGTGCAGATAATTTGACAGTTGTCACTCTAACGTCTTTAAGACCCATCATTGCATCAAGATGGGGTCCAGATTCTTCCATCTGGCGTAAAACTATAAATCCCATTACTTCAGACCAAAACTTTATAGAATTTTGAAGGTCAGACACTACAAGGCCGATATGTCGAATTGAAGTAATCATTCTGAGATTATTTCTGCTATCGATTCGCGAATTACAGCAAGTCCTTCGAGCAGTGCTTCGTCAGTAATTGTTAATGGCGGCCCCAATTTAATTGACTCGCGACCGGTGTGTACTACAAGGACTCCTTTCTGCATACATCTCTCAGCGACTTTACTTGTAAACTGTGCGTCAGGATTACTCGTTGATGGATCTTTAAAGAGCATTGCCATAATCATTCCTTTTCCTAAAATCCAAGAAATATGATCGGGAAATTCAGCTTGAATTGAATCCAACTGTTCACGAAATATTTTCCCTTTTCTGGCAGATTCTCTAACCAAATTTTCGGATTCCAACTCTTCTAATACTGCAAGTCCAGCAGCGCACACAAGCGGATTTGCTGAATGAGTACTACTCATATTTCCAATGTCGGGTAAATCCATTACTTCAGCTCGTCCAATTACTCCAGAAAGAGGCACTCCACCTCCCATACCTTTACCTGTACATAACAAATCAGGAGTTACATCGTAATGCTGATAACCAAACTTTTGACCTGTTCTGCCAAAACCTGCCTGCATTTCATCAAAAGCTAACAAAATTCCATTACTTCGACAGACTTTTTCAATAGCCTGTACAAAGTCCTTGGGATAAAAAACAGCTCCCCAACCTTGGAATGTTTCAAGCATGAATCCACATACATCTTCCATTAAGTTAATGCCTTTTTCAGCAAGCTCATTAAGACCATCTTCAAGGAACTCTTGTCCACTACGACCCTCAAGCTTCCATGGATAAGGAAATGGAATATGGTGTATGTCTAAATCCTGATAACCAATCCACTCGCGCTGCCCAAGATTACTACTCAGCATTTGAGCACCAAGTGTTCGACCATGCCAATTATTTTCGATACAAATAATGCCACGTCGGCGCTTACCAAACTTTTGTCCATTCATCCGCATCAGTTTTATCGCGGCTTCAGTTGCCTCTGTTCCGGCGGATAATAGAAAAGCCTTTTGAAATGGCTCTCCTGCAAAAGTAATAAGTTTCTCCAGATATTTGGCGCGTAAAGGATTTGCATATGCATAACAGCTAAAAAGCGGATGTTCTAGTGTCTCCGTGATTGCTGAAGTAACTCTTCGATTTGAATGACCAACGTTAGCAACAAAAATCGTAGATGTAAAATCGATCCACTTGTTACCAGCGATATCAAAGACGCTAAAATCAAGAGCCTTATCCCAAACTAAGGGTAGCTGTCCATGCATGGAACGAGATTCAACTTTGTCTAATCTCGAGAATATGTCTTGTGTACCTGGAGCAGGAATAGCCGTCTTAATTAGGCGATGCTTTGTACTAATTTTAGGTACTTCCTTTGGCGTCATTGAGAAAATATGTCCGGCCATAATTAACTTTCACTTAAATAATCGATTTGCAAATTCTGGATATTTTTCTAGTTCTAGTTCAAGATTTATAAAGTCTTCCTCGGTATCAACTTCGTTGACTACAGGTGTAATGAAAGGAACTACATGGTTACCATGTATTAGTTGTTTCTCTCGAATGAAGCGAGTTGATAAAACATCAACGTATCCATTTGCAATATAGGTTATTGGAAAATCTTGCCTTGCATTATTTGCAGCATCTAGGTCCGTACTTTCTGACGCCAGCCTTTTTAATTGACCACCAGCAGCAATCTCAAATGTTTTATATGCAGATTCAGACATTGGATGCACTGACCTTAATGCAGTTGCTTGAGAATTATTGATAAAAGCATCTATTGCTTCAGCAATCAGTTTCGGATTTCGAAACGGTGTAGTTGGCCTAATATGAACTAAATAATCCGGCTCTCCTCCATTCAAAGAAAACCAATCAAGTGCATGTTTAATAAAATCGTAATCAGTAGATCGATCTCCAGATAAAATTTCTGGACGTAGAAATGGAATCTCTGCCCCCATTTCTCTAGATAATTGTGCATACTCTTTAGAATCGGTGGAAACTATAGTGCGATTAATTAAAGTTGTAGCGTTACATGCTGCTATTGACCATTCAATCAATGGGTGACCACCGAGTTTTCGTATATTTTTATTTGGTACACCTTTAGATCCAGATCTAGCCGGAATTAATGCTACGATAGAAGGCATTTTAATAATTAATTTTCTTGAAAATAAATCTGTTCAACAATTCCACACACGATGTGTCCAATCATAATATGACATTCCTGAATTCTTGCTGTGTCAGTGGACGGTATATGCAGACAATCACATAATTTAGTCAATTTTCCACCTTTCATTCCAGTTAAAGCAATTGTGTTCAGTCCAAGTTCAATGGCTTGTTGAACTGCCATAATAATATTAGCGCTATTGCCACTTGTAGAGATAGGAATGAATATATCTTCAACTTTAGCCAGTCCTCTAAGTTCACGAGCAAATACCTGATCGTAACCATAATCATTACCAATTGCGCTTATTGCTGAGTTATTAACCCCAAGAACAATTGAGGCTAATGGTGCACGGTCGAACATGAAACGTGAAATGAATTCAGCTGAAAGATGTTGAGCATCGGCAAAGCTTCCACCGTTACCCGCAAATATAATTTTTCCTCCTGACTTTAGACAATTCAAGCAAATTTTTGCAAGTGATTCTATTTGGCCAATAAGGGCAGCATCGTTGAGTACTGCCCTTTTTACTGCAATAGACTCTTCAATTTGTGAAATTACTTCCGAGGTCATAACTTACCTTCTAATCGTTCCAACGCAATCCAAAAACCCTCTCCTCCATTTTTATGACCTTGCCAAATCTCTGGTATGAAAGTCGCTTTTGGACATCTTTTTTGCAAGATGCTGCCTAATCGTACAAAATCGATCTGTCCTTCTCCTATTTGTAATCCTTCTCCATTTAATCCTTTTGCATCTCCTAAATGAAGATGTGATGAGTACGGCGCTATTTTCTCTGCAAATTCATAAAAATCTAAACCAAAATGGTTGCAAGTAAGTTGTGTATGAGATATATCGAAACACATACGCAAATTTAGTTTTTCGCACCATTCAACAATTTCATCAACCTTAACAAAGATATTTTGATAACGCTGTCCGCCAAAGTGCCATGGAAAAGGCGCCATAGTTTGCGGAATCAACTCAATTCCATCCATATCTAACTCGTTTATGCTTTGTGCAAAGCGCTCATAATACCCATGTATTTCTGATGCGGGCAAAGGAGAATCCATAGTGAAGCCTCCAATATTGGCAACAATAAAAGGGCATGTAGTATTAGGGAAATAACTTTTTAATTTACGTGTAATGTCGATGACACGCTGAGTCTCACGTATCGATTCTTTTCGGTAAGAATGATCAGGGGTTGCAAGGTCCATCAAACGGCTTCCAGCAAATAATTCTGGTGCATGTACTACTAAGCCAGCTTGATATGGTCCATCTAAATAATTTGCTGGGTCCAAATCCATATCTGAATATGAAAGATGGAACTCCCATAGATCAGGCTGAATACGGTCTGCGTATTCTCTAAAGTCATGATATCTAACAGGTAAGCCCCAGGGACGCATAAAATTATATTTGCGCGGCTCAATACGATTATCTTGCAAATCTGATTGAAAGAAGAAATCTTCTTCACTCATATCATGTCTAAGTGTCTTCCCTAGCAGTGCATCGTAATAATGTGGTGACAATCCCTGACCTGGACTGCGCACTTTAATATGCTCAGTTTTTATGACTGTTCCGCTCGTAATAGGTATTGCAGCAACAAGACTTTTGCCAAGATTTTCACGGTTAATCATCTCTCCCTGTGAAAGCTTACGATCCTTACCTTCACCTAATGCAAGTTCTATTTCGCGAATGCCCTTCACCATAGAAGCAAATTCACTTTGCGTCAAACTTGCAGCATGATCCGGCCCCTCCATATTTCGATCAAGTGTAAAGTGTCGTTCAATTATGCAAGCTTCCATTGCAATTGCAGCCAACGATATATTGATACCTCGTTCATGCCCCGAATAACCTATCAGATGATGAATTTTTTTCAATTCTTGCATCCATTTTAGGTTGATATCATGAATCGGTGCAGGATAGGTACTATTGCAGTGAAGCAGTGCATATCGAACATTTCTTGTATTTAGAAAGGCAACTGTTATTTCAACCTCTTCGCGGCTGCTCATGCCAGTAGATAAAATCAAAGGCTTACCAGTATGAGTCAATCTATCTATCAATGGCAAATTCGTTAAATCCGCAGATGCAACTTTATAAGCTGGCACATTAAAACTATCGAGTACCTCAACACTCTTAGCATCCCAGGGAGTACACATGTAAGGTATTCCAGTCTGTTTACAGTACTCAGCTAGACGACGATGTTGATCAACACTTAGCTCAAAACGGTTTAACAAATCTATGACATATTCCGTACCGAGATCTTCACCGCTTTTGCTCAAACTGCGCTGACGATATACCTGATCCAGGTGCCTCATCTGAAATTTGGCACAATCTGCACCAGCTTCTCTAGCTCTATCGATCATATCAATAGCACGCTCAAAGCTTCCATTATGGTTATTGCCTATCTCCGCAATAACAAATGCGCGACCAGAACCAATTTCAAACTGATCGATCTTCATATTCATAGTTTTCGTTTTCAATGTCGTTCCTAAATTCTCGTACTGTCCAAGCCTGCAATCCCTTAGACTCAAAACGGAATGGGCGAACTTTTAAACCTGATGATTCGAGGTGCGATATGAGTTTATGTTTTTCATAGGGGTGAGAAAAAAATAAGAAAAATCCACCACCACCAGCCCCCAATAGTTTGCCACCTATAGCACCATTAGATTTTGCATCTTCGTAAATCTGATCAAGGCGTGGCGAACTAATTTTTTCGCTAAATTGTCGTTTGAATAACCAAGCTTGATCTAAGCATTGTCCAAATTGAAGTAATCTTCCGCGTAAAAGATGGTTACGCATTTCATAACTTAGTTTTACGTTTGTCTTAACCATATCACGGACATTTTCTGCTTCCATTTGCTGACGCTGATCCTGGTGTATATCTCCAGATTCATGCGTTGTACCGGTATCACATAAGATTAAACATTCTTCAAGTTCTAGTAATGAGTCAGGTTGAATTCGCAAAGGATGAATAATGTTTTGATCCATGCGAAATTCCATAAAATTAAAACCTCCAAATACAGTGGCGTATTGATCTTGCCACCCCCCCGCAATGCCTAGATAGTGGCGTTCAGCTTGATAAGCAATTTCTGCGAGTTCATGAAGGTCCCATTGATCGCGACGAAATTGATTGAAACAACCAAGTATTGAAGCTGACACAACTGCTGAACCACCAAGCCCTGAATTCATTGGAAAGTCAGAATGTAAGAACAATTCAAATCCAAAATCTGGACTTATTAATCTTAATAGTGCTTGTATGAGTCCAAATTGACCTGATTTATCAAGCGCAGATGCTAAGTCGTCGCCTTTTAGAGAACTACCAAGATCAAGGGATCGAATGATGACTTGTTCATCATCACGAATCCGTAATGTTGCGTGGCTATATAATGAGACAGTAGTGTTTATTACCGCACCACCATCGCTTTTTGAAAAATAGTGAGTAAGATCAGAACCACCACCTCCAAAACTTATTCTGACCGGCGCACGTGCTCGGGCATAAACAGCACCTTCTTCGTGAATAGGGAGATAATCTCGACTTACTAAACCGACTAAATAGCGATTTGAATCAAGGAGTGGAATAACACGAATTCGATGATCAAGTTTTTTTAATAGCAGCTCTCTTGGTGTGGTTGGATTTTCCCAAACAAAATCAGAATTTGCACATCCCACAACTGAGTCATCTAACGAGCTACCTTCTAACAATGCCCTTCTAATATCGCCATCTGTAGCAACAGCAAAAACAGATCCACTATGCTCAGTGACAAAAATCACTCCGTGATGATTCATCTCAATTCGTTGCAATGCCTCGCGCAACGTTGCTGAAGAAGAAACAAGGAATTTATCTAATTGCATAATTATTATTTACGACTCACTTCGAGCCAATGACAAAAACGGTGATAATCTACTGGTATACCGATATCGATAAAATCAGTTTCCAAAGGAACTACAGTCAATAGACCATTACGAACTAAATTTGGGAACAACTGATCTTCCAAGGAAAAGGGCTGCATATTCCAATCACTGAATAAATCTGCTGACAAATGATATAGGCCTGCATTTATCCAACCCGATTCACTCAATGCATTTTTTTCGGTAAATGCTACTACAGAGTTTTTTTGGTCAAAGTTAACTTGACCATATCGACCAACATCAGTTACCTTAATTACAGCTATAGATGGAGATTTTGAATGCATCATTTCATTCATACCTCCTCCCAACCAGGTATCAGCATTAGTGATCAAAAAATTATTTTGAAGACCTAGTACTGTTACTGCATATGCTAATGCACCTCCCGTACCGAATGCATTAGGTTCTACAACCCAATCAACTTTACATTCTTTAAGTAGATCATCTTGTCTAGATCTCAAAAAAGCAATAATTTGTTCTGATTTGTGATGAAGTAGAAACGTGAAATTACGTAATCCTTGGGACAACCAATTTTCAATCTGTAATTCCAAAAAAGGTACTCCACAAACTGGTGCTAGCGCTTTTGGTAAATCTGCTATTTCAGATTTAAGACGAGTACCAAAACCGCCAGCCAATATCAAGAGCCTCATTGAACAAATTGACCTATTCGATCATTTTTTAAATATGGAATAGCATCACGTAATGAAGCTATATGTTGACAATTGAGGTCAATCAATGTTGAAGGCATATGGGAAGCAAACAATAAATTCGATCCAATGCCAGCAGCATTTCCCGCAATTATGTCACTAGCCTTATCTCCGATTAAAACGGAAGAACTCAAATCAATTGCGAAATCTTTCTGTGCTTGCAAAATCATACCTGGATGGGGTTTACGCGAAAAATCATCCTTTAGATATTTTCCTTTACCTGCAATTGGATGATAAGGTGAAAAATAAACTCGACTGATAGGTGCGCCTACTAGTAAAAATTGTTCGCACATCCAGTTAGTTAAACTGTGAAATTGCTCTTCAGTGAAATAACCTCGTCCGATTCCAGCTTGGTTGGTTATAACAATTATTTTAAATCCCTGTTTAACAGCATATTTAGCAAGATCAAAAATACCATCTATGAATTCAAATGATTCACGGGTATGAACATAACCATGATTCAAATTTATAACGCCATCTCTATCTAAAAATACAGCAGGTAAAAGCATCAATCCAAAATTTCTAGGTGAGCGATTAAAGTGTCAGTTTTACCAATTGATGCTAATGTATTAGAGTAGGCCTTTGTCAATTCTGGGTTATCTAAAAACGACCAAATCTGATGACCAGCAGGTTTACCTTTACTCAACCAGAACAGATGATTAGATAACGGATAACGCTGATAGTGCTGAATAGCCACTACACGAAGCTCGGCTTGTTTTGCCAGCGTCTCTAGGGTATTTGAGTTGTACAAAAAAAGATGCTGACTCCAATAAGTAAAACGCTGAAATGGATCGCAATCGTAAAGGGTAAGTAAAGCATCCTCGGCACTCGGCACTTCTATAACTAACCGCCCGCTAGAACTAAGTAAAGACCCAAGTTTTTTAAGTATTGATCGTGGGTCTTGAAGATGTTCTATTACGTGAAACGCAGTTATGAGATCATATTTTTTTTCTAAGCCGTCAATGCTTGGAACTATTTCAATTTGACTGTTCCAGTAATTTTTGACACGGGATTCAAGTTCAACTCCAATAACATCAGAAGCAAGAGTTTTGACCTTATTTAAAAAACCTGCAGCACCACATCCGAAATCAAGAACTCGCTTGTTTGGTAATAGCGTTTTAACCATCTCAAAACGGCGTTGATCGTCCCACTCAGTTTCTTTAAGCCAAAGATCCATAGGGAATGGCTCAGTGCCATGCATACCCGAATTTTCGTAGAAGCCTGGAATAATGTGATCTGCAGTACTCAATGTAACTAAACCACAGCCATTGCATTCCAAAATTTCTAAATGTGGAGTGTCACGAACAGTACCTTTTCGTTTACTAAATTCTGAAGAATTACAAAGGTAGCATTTCATATTCAATTAATGTCCGCTATTTCCCAATATCGCTTCTGGCTTTATCACTCGCGATAATCCATCACCTGGTACCCATGCTTCTTCACTAGTTCATCTCTCTCAGCAGCCGTCAAATCTGCTCTCACCATCTCAGACACCAACTGCTCAAAACTAATCTTCGGTGTCCAGCCCAACTTTTGTTTAGCCTTAGATGCATCTCCAAGTAAGGTCTCCACTTCAGTCGGCCTAAAGTAACGTGGATCAACTGCGACAATGCATTTTCCATTCGCGTCGAACCCCTTTTCATCAACGCCTTGACCATCCCAGCGAATCGCAATGCCCAACTCTTTAGCAGCTGCATCAACAAAGTCACGCACGCTATATTGAACACCGGTTGCAATCACAAAGTCTTCTGGTTTTTCTTGTTGCAGCATTAGCCACTGCATCTCAACATAATCTTTGGCATGACCCCAGTCACGCTTGGCATCCATGTTGCCCAAGTATAGGCACTCTTGCAGTCCCAGTTTAATTCTGGCTAAGGCTCGAGTGATTTTACGCGTCACAAAAGTTTCACCACGAATCGGTGACTCATGATTAAATAAGATACCGTTGCAGGCATACATGCCATACGCTTCACGGTAGTTCACCACGATCCAATAGCCATACATTTTTGCTACTGCATACGGACTACGTGGATAAAATGGTGTGGTTTCTTTTTGTGGGATCTCTTGTACCAAGCCATAGAGTTCTGAAGTGCTTGCCTGATAGAACTTGGTTTTTTTCTCTAGTCCTAAAATACGAATCGCTTCGAGCAAACGCAACACACCCAACCCATCCGAATTAGCAGTGTATTCAGGTTCTTCAAAGCTGACTGCCACATGGCTTTGCGCAGCTAAGTTATAAATTTCATCAGGCTGTGTTTGCTGAATAATGCGTATCAAGCTTGATGAATCGGTCATGTCACCGTGATGCAAGAAGAAGCGTACATCTTTATCATGACGATCGCGATAGAGATGATCAATACGATCGGTGTTAAACAAGCTGGTTCTGCGCTTTAAGCCATGAACGATGTAGTCCTTGTTTAGTAAGAACTCTGCAAGGTAAGCACCGTCTTGACCGGTGACGCCTGTAATCAATGCAACTTTTTGTTTGGATGTCATAGTTTGTTCACTCGTATTAAATTGTGTTTATTATTTATTTCTATTTACTATTTTTATTTCAAATCTTGAATTGCAAATAATTTTTTTAAATTTTTTTTTAATTATATTTAGCCACGCCGCGATTCTGCATGCAAAAAATCTTCATAGGCCAGCTTAAGTCCTGCTGCTAAATCAGTTTGTGCTTTCCACCCCAACGCATTTAAGCGCGCGCTATCCATTAATTTTCTTGGGGCGCCATCAGGCTTAGTTGCATCTAGCACCAACTTGCCTTCATAGCCCACGGTCTGGGCCACCAACTCTGCCGTCTCGCGTATGCTCACATCATCGCCATAGCCCACGTTGATGTGGGAAAGCATAGGCTCGGTGTTTTTATCGTAAATGGTTTTATCCAACTCCATCACATAAACAGATGCAGCAGCCATATCATCCACATATAAAAATTCACGTTTGGGTTTACCACTACCCCACACCATGACCTCTGGTAGTTTGTTTATTTTTGCTTCATGAAAGCGACGTATTAATGCGGGAATGACGTGAGAGTTCTCTGGGTGATAGTTATCGCCTGGTCCATAAAGATTGGTTGGCATGACACTGCGATAGTCCACACCATGGCTTGCGCCATATTGACGGTTATAACTCTCACATAATTTAATGCCAGCGATTTTTGCAATCGCGTATGGCTCATTCGTTGGTTCTAAGGTTCCTGTTAACAGTGCATGCTCATTCATGGGCTGCGCAGCGAGTTTAGGATAAATACAGCTAGACCCTAAAAACAATAATTTTTTTACACCATTTTGAAACGCTGCATCAATCACATTCGCTTCACTCATCAAGTTCTCATAAATGAATTCAGCTGGATAGGCGTTGTTTGCGTGTATGCCGCCTACCTTTGCAGCAGCAAGGTAAACCTGATCAGGTTTTTCTTTTGCAAAAAAATCTCTTACGGCTAATTGATCGACTAAATCAAGCTCAGCATGTGTGCGCGTGATGATGTGATCGGCTTTATGACCGTGTGCTAACAAATGACGCACAATGGCAGAACCCACCATACCGCGATGGCCTGCCACATAAATTTTTGGATGTGTGCTCATAAAAATTAAGAGGCTCTGCCGTAGGTATCTTCAAAACGTACAATATCGTCTTCACCGAGGTAACTACCTGATTGAATTTCAATGATTTCTAAATCCACCATGCCGGGATTTTTTAATCGATGTGTTTCACCTATAGGGATATAGGTCGATTGATTTTCACTTAAGAGAAAGGTTTTGCTGCCACAGGTGACTTCAGCAGTACCTTTCACCACAATCCAATGCTCCGCTCTGTGATGATGCATTTGTAAACTGAGTGAGGCACCAGGTTTCACACCTATACGTTTAACTTGGAAGCGGTCACCCATATCGATGCTGTCATACCAACCCCAAGGACGCGCCACTTTTCTGTGCATGACTGCTTGTGTGTGTTTGGTTGCTTCAAGCTTAGCGACCACATCTTTCACTTCTTCCGCATTCTTACGATGTGCAACCAGTAATGCATCTGGGGTATCAATGATGAGTAATTCATCCGTGCCTAGTGCAACTACAGGTCTGTAAGGCGCGTGGATAAACGTGTTCTTTGCACTATGCGTAATGCCCTGACCTTCAATACGATTGCCATCACCATCTGCTGGTGACAAGTCTGCGACAGCATTCCAGCTGCCGACATCACTCCACATGCCATTGAAAGAAACCACGGCGACATTATCGAAATGCTCCATCACAGCGTAATCGATACTTTGTGAACGGCAGCTTGCAAACAGCTTTGCATCCGGACGCGTAAATTGATGACCACTCGGTGATGCATCGTTTGCAGACTTAGCCATCGCATCACGGCAGGTTTGCAGAATGTCTGGTGCATGTTTAGTCAGCGCTGCAATTAAAACAGAAGCTTTACAAAGAAAAATGCCTGCATTCCACAGCACACCACCTTCTAGCAATAACTTGGAGGCTTTGTCTGCATCAGGCTTTTCTATAAAACGCTCTACGCTGCTACTGCCATCTGCTCTCGCCTTGCCTTGTTTGATATAACCATAAGCAGTACTTGGAAAACTAGGCGTCACACCAAAGGTCACAATCGCACCCGCCTCTGCTGCTGACACACCTTGCTGTATGGTTTTTATAAACGCAGCGTTATCAGGTATGTGGTGATCTGCTGGACAAAAGAGTAAGAGATCATCTTTTGCATCTGCTTTTGTTAAAGCAGCAATCGCCATAGCAGCAGCCGTGTTGCGTGCAACAGGTTCCAACATGACATGTCCTGACATGCCCGAAGCTTGCAATACATCAGTGACCATGAAGCGATGATCTTCAGCAGCAACGATCAGCGGATCTGCTCCTAAACCACGCACGCGCTCAAAGGTGAGTTGTAAGAGACTCTTGTCACCTATCAGTGGAACAAACTGTTTAGGAAAACTCTTACGTGATAAAGGCCACAATCTTGTGCCTGAACCACCGCAAAGTATGACTGGCGTAATTTGTTGTGTCATCCGCTTGTCTAATTTAAAAATTTAAATAATTAATTTTGTAATTGGCTTTGATATTTCCAGCCACTTGCGCACATGTCAGCCAGACTATGGCGCGCTATCCAATGCAAAGTTTGTTTGGCTTTTTCTGGATTGGAATAGCACTCTGCAATGTCACCATCACGTCGCTTGGTTACTTCAAATGGAATAGCTTTATTATTCGTCGTCTCAAACATCTTCAGAATTTCCATCACACTGTATCCAGTACCAGTTCCAAGATTAATTGCATGCCAACCTGATGTTTTATCCAGAAAATCTAACGCTGCTTTGTGGCCTTCAGCTAAATCCATTACGTGAATATAGTCTCTAACACCCGTACCATCACGCGTGGAATAATCATTACCAAATATTTTTAATTCATCATGCTTACCTGCTGCGACTTGCATAATAAAGGGTATGAGATTATTCGGCATCCCTCTGGGATTCTCACCGATCAAACCACTTTCATGCGCGCCTACAGGATTAAAGTAACGCAGACAAATGATGCGCCAATCTTTATCAGAGCAAGCCACATCGCTTAAAATTTCTTCGATGTGCAACTTGCTACGCCCATATGGATTAGTAGCTTTTAGCGGATGCTCTTCGTCTATGGGCAAATACTGCGGATCGCCATACACCGTCGCACTACTACTAAACACTAATTTTTTTATATTTGCAGACGACATAGCCTGTAACAAACTAATCGTACCTTGAATATTATTTGCATAGTACTCAATCGGCTTGGCAACTGATTCACCTACAGCCTTTAAGCCAGCAAAATGAATCACTGCGTCAATCTGATGTTCAACTAAAACCTGTTTGAGTTTCTCTGTGTCACGCACATCAGCTTGAATAAACGTGATGGGCGACTGCAAAATGTTTTCAAGATACCTAACAGCATCTGCATTACTATTACTGAGATTATCTAGCAGCACAACTTTGTTCCCAGCAGTGGCAAGCACCACTGCTGTATGACTACCTATATAACCTGCCCCACCCGTCAAGAGAATGTTCAAGGATTGATCGCATTATGATGGTTAATATCGTCATAAGCTTATCAATCATGCCCAAACAGATCGCGGGTAAAGACCTTATCCTTAACATCTATCAAGTAGTCACTAAGTCGATTCGCAATAATCACATCGGATTCACGTTTGAATGTATTCAAATCATTTACCACACGTGATCTAAAAAATGTCTCTTCATGCAAAGCAGGTTCATGCACAATCACCTCTATGCCCTTCGCTTTGATGCGCTTCATAATTCCCTGAATACTGGAAGCTCTGAAATTATCCGAACCTGTTTTCATAGTCAGGCGATAAATACCAACAACCTTAGGATTCATCTTAACGATAGAGTCAGCAATAAAATCTTTACGTGTCGTGTTCGAATCCACAATTGCACGAATCAAGTTCTGTGGCACTGCACTGTAGTTAGCGAGCAGTTGCTTAGTATCTTTAGGCAGGCAATATCCGCCATAACCAAATGAAGGATTGTTATAGTGAGTTCCAATCCGTGGATCCAAGCCCACACCTTCAATGATTTGTTTAGAATCCAAACCGTGTATCGCAGCATAGGTATCCAACTCATTAAAGTAAGCGACACGCATTGCGAGATAGGTGTTGGAAAACAACTTCACTGCCTCAGCTTCAGTTGATTCTGTAAACAACACTTTCACATCTTTTTTAATCGCGCCTTCTTGCAGCAAACCTGCGAACACTTCTGCACGCTTAGATTTCTCTCCTACGATAATGCGCGAAGGATGCAAGTTGTCATGCAAGGCACGCCCTTCACGTAAGAACTCAGGAGAAAAAATCAGATTCTCACATCCGAGGTCAGCACGTGTTTTGACGGTGTAACCAACTGGTACAGTCGACTTGATTACCATCAAAGCATGCGGATTAAACGTCATGCCATCACGAACTACTGCCTCTACAGAGCGCGTGTTGAAGTAATTAGTTTCGGGATCATAATCTGTGGGCGTAGCAATAATGATGAAATCAGCACCTTCATAGGCTTCTTTTTTATCCAACGTTGCACGTAGTTTTAATGCAGGGTTAGCAAGAAACTTTTCGATATCCGCATCATCAATTGGACTCTTGCGATTGTTAACCATCGCAATTTTTTCTGGCGTGATATCCAACAGCACTACTTCATGATGCTGCGCTAACAAACAGGCGTTTGAAAGACCCACATAACCTGCACCAACAACAGTGATTTTCATAGCCCTGTTCTCCGATCATCGGGAACTTCAGACTGCAGACTTTCAATTTCAGATTTCAGCAACTCGTATTCTTCCATCTTGCGTTTTAAAAATCGTCTGGTGAGACCAGCCTTTTCAGTAATGCCTGAAGGCGTGAGCAAATAGGCGTAACCCATCTTGTGAGTGCTCTTGCTAAAGTTTTGCATCTTTATCCAGCCTTTATCGACCAAGGCTTGCAAACAAAAATTCACACTACCTAAACTAATACCCAACTCTTTAGCTAGCTGACGTTGACTAATATCCGGTGTTTCTTGAAGGCGACGCATCACCCAGTAATGCGTGTCGTCTTGAACCAATGCACGACGCACTGAAATAGCTTGATGAGATTTCATTTATTCACTAACGAATTTAATAGGGATAACACTATTCACTAACAACTAAATGATGTGATTTTTGAAATGATTAATGAGGCTTTAGAGACGCTACCGCCATACCGTGTTGCGATCGGCATGCACAGGAAAACCTTGAGTGAAAACGGAGAAGAATCACCCGTTCAGAAATCGAACGAATTGTGACACAACAAGAGGATTTATTGGGAAATTTTGGGGGAAGAAAGAGGAGAATCAGTAGAAGTAAGGTGCAGCTGCTTTTTGATTTAACAGAAGCTTAAAAACTTATTGTGATAGCAAAAGATAAATAAAACTAACTCACTTTCTTTAAACTTTTTGGAGCCATAACAACTTTGACAGGCTTACTTAACAATTCAATTAGAACCATTACGCGACCTTCTCCATTGCTCATTTGATAAATCGCTTCAATGCCAGCAAATGGCCCATCCGTTACCAACAATCGATCACCAACGTCAAACAAGCGTTGTGGTTGCTCAGAAAACTTCGCTTCGCTCGCACGCAAGAATTCGATCAAATCATGATCGACTTTTGCAGGTTCCATACCGAATGTAACCAACTTACTCACACCTAGCGTAGAACGTATAGGCGTCCAACTCTTGCCACTTTGACTACTATCTAAACGGATGAAAAGATAACGAGGAAATAAAGGCTCATCAACAACAGCAACCAGTTTTTGTTGAATTTTTTCGGTGGGAAGTAGAGGCAGGTAGCATTCATAGCCCTGCCTTTCTAAATTCTCTAGCGCGCGCAACTCTTGTCGCGGCTTAGTGTGAATCAGGTACCAATGCATGCGGATTACCTAATAGTTACAATTCTTAGACATGATTTTACTTCAATTCACGCTGACAAAGCTTAGGTTTTCGAATTGTTTCAGTTGTTGGTTATATGAGGAAATCTCAAACTTATTAATTGGATTTGAATAACTCGCATAAGTTATAGTTGCCATACAAATAAGCAGATGCTTATTTTAAAGCGTACCAATAAGCACAGCTATTCCGACCTACACGTTATTGATTTGGTCTTTAGTGGCAATTAACGCATCTAGATCGTCCGATCAAATCACTTGTCCCAACAGTCAAAGCATTCCAACTAACCTCAATCGCACTTCTTCCTTAGCTTCGTAATTCATCCTCAATAAATTGTATGCAGTAAACAACAGCATAGTTATCAAAATACCCATAAAGAATCGGGTGTTAGTAAAATAATAATAATCTACCTTGCATCGTTGTAAGTGCCTAACAAGAAAATTTTTACCTTGATTTAGCAATTGCATCACTTATTCATTTCCCACTCATTCAAAAATAATCGTGAAAAAAATAGTATCGATAATTGCACTCGTATTTGCAACGCTGACCACACCATTACTCGCCCACTCAGATGACTTTTATATCAAGACATCAATAGGAAGATCGCATTACATAGATCTTGGCGACCACGTCGATAATGAAAATCCTAACGGAGGATCGCTAGGCTTAGGATATATCATCAATAAAAACTGGGATGCAGAGATTGGATACACCCATTTTGGAACAGTAAATTCAGTTGGGATTTCACCACAAAAAAGCTTAAAAACGCAGACATTTTATGCAGTAGGAATCGGTAAATTACTTCTCACAGAAGCGTTCTCAGTCTTTGGTAAAGCAGGAGTCGCCTTCAATGATTCAATTTTGTCTAGCGAAGGTACATCCATGGAATATAGCAAGACCATCACAGAATTACCGCTAGGTGCTGGAATTAGCTATCACTTCTCGAAAAAACTTGCGGCGACAATCGACTATACTTACTACGGTATAGGGAAAGTTGCTAATAATTCTGCCGAATTCAAAATAGACCAGGTCAGCGTAGGACTTAAGTACTACTTTTAATCCTTCTTACAATAAAAAATATCTGCAAGTTTGAAAGCTTGCATATATATTTTTTATTTAAAAGTGATTCGTAGAACGAGAACATACGAATTTTCTTCGCTATTCGCACCTACTCCGCTGTTGTTTCAACCAGCATTTCAATTAACTCTCTGGCAAACACTGGCAGGGCTTGCACGCTCTTCACGCAAATTTGTAATTTTCTGATAGCCCATTCTTCTTTGATTTCTACAATACGAATAGGCATGCTCTTAGCATGACGGCTAGCTGCTGAATAAGGTAATACACCTATACCAACATTCGAGGCAATCATACGACTCGCTGCTTCAAAATTACCGACTTGTATACGTATCTTTATTGAACGATGCAAGTTGTTAGCTGCTTGTGTAAGAAAACCATGAATCGCACTAGCTTCTAACATACCAACGAAATCAAATTCCAACGCTTCTTCAAATCGCACATCAGCTCGATTCGCCAATGAATGCGAATCTGAAGTAACAAGCACTAATCTGTCTTCGACATAAGGCAATACTTCTAAACCTTCTGTATGTACATTGCCGGCAACGATACCAATATCCACTTTGCCTTCAGACACAGCACGTACAATTTCATTCGAGAGTCGTTCTTTAAGATCGACATTCACATCGGGATGATTGGCTAAAAACTTAGGCAACACAGCAGGCAAAAATTCTGCCATCGCGGTAGTGTTTGCAAAGATGCGTACATGCCCTTTCGATCCCTTTACATACTCTGCTAGATCAACACGTAAATCAGCAAGCTGTTGCAAAATGCGGCGCGCATGATGCATGAAAGCTTGACCAGGTGGCGTTAAGGTTACACCTTGCGAAGTACGATAAAGCAGTTTAATGCCCAAACCTTCTTCCAGATTTTTAATACGTATCGATGCAGCAGGCAAAGACATATGCGAACGCTCTGCACCTCTCGTTAAGCTATTCGCCTCAGCGATGTTAACGAAGAGTTTAATATCTGGTAAATCAAAATGCGCTGCCATGAGGTTTAGCCAAAAAGAGGGAAAGATTCAAATTCACCGGACAATAATGTTTTACTGTCTGCGCCTAACCAGCCATCAATCAAGCTAGCATAGACCCGACGAAAATCCGTGGTGTAGGTCACATTACCACCATTATCCAAAGCCGTCAGACTTGGTGGTTTACCATAGTGACCGCCTTTCACTGGTTTACCAATCACATACATATGATTAGCGGTACCATGATCGGTACCAAGACTCGTGTTCTCAGCAGCACGTCGACCAAATTCAGAAAAGACTAACACGGTCACATCATCAGCACGACCTAAGCGTTCCATGTCTTGCATAAAGCCAGAGACTGCATCTGACACATACGTCAACATACGCTGATGCACTTCCGACTGCTGAACATGCGTATCAAATGCATTGTGACGATACGATGTGTAATACAAACGTGTCGGCAAATCAGCTGCAATCATTGCAGCAACTTTAGGTAGATCAACCGAGATAATGCCGTAATCAATAGGTGTTTTATAGTTAGCCCACGCTGCTCTTACTAACTGCGAGGCTTCACGCGCACTGTTGGCAACGCCATCTAAATAATTTTGTGTAGCACTGGCTGCAACCGACTTAGGCACGCTATCTAATAACGGACGGCTTTGTAGCAAGCCTTTACGTGTAAAGCGTTCAGGATCATCAAACACCACAGGCACATGCTTGGCTGCACGCACAGCGAGTGACTGACGTTCATCGATATTGACTAAAAAATTTGGTGTGAGTGCAGGATCAATTGCATCTGCGACACGTCCTAACCAACCATAAGGCTCACCAGTATTAGGCGCTCCAGTATGCCAATACGCAGCTGATGTGAAATGTGAATACGAAGGCTGCGCATAACCACATCCATGCACCACCGCCATTTTGCCTTCTTTGAATAAACGCTCAAAGCCTGCCATACCTGGACTAAAACCAAATTGATCATCAATCTTACGAACTTTGTTGGGACGTATACCTATATTAGGTCGCAAACGATAATACGCATCGTCTGCATAAGGTACTAAGGTATTAAAACCATCATTCGCACCAGAGAGCTCCAGCACAACTAAGATACGTTTATCTTTTTTGTTCGCTGCATGTACAGACAAGGGAGACACTAAGGGCAAACCTGCAACTATGCCCGCTCCAGCTAATGACTGCAATAAAGTACGACGTGTTAAATCAGTATGGTGCTCGGGGTGAGAATGCGTGTCTTGCTTCATAATTTTTTTTAGTCTTTTTTTTGTTAAACGAATTAGCCTAACTGATAAGCAGGCAGAGAAAGAATCACATGCAAAGTAGTACGCAATGCTTCTTCCATATAGGTTTCTGCTCGTGATAAATCATCTGTGCCTAATTCCGCTTGCAACATCGCTGCAATTTTTTTACGTGACTCACTATCTATAGGAACAGATAAAAACCGTAGCAATAAATAATCCACCGCTTGCTGCGTTGTTTTGCATCCTGCTTGTTGCACCATGCTAGTAAGATTCAACTGTGCATAAGCACGCGGTATAGGCTTAACCTTTTCTATCGCCTTACGCCAAGCATGATAGCTAGCTAAACGTGTATTGAAATCTTCATCTCTGTCACCTTGCATAGACATGGATGACATCTCTTTGCCTTCAGGCTTGGTGGCAGTCGTCACATCAATCCCCATCGCTAACTTTTCTGCAACGGGCACAATTTGATAAAACTGATTCGGTACTCTATCAGTCGGCACAAAAGCTATCGGTGGGAATACGGTGTCATACACAAAATTTCCACGCGCGAGTAACAAGCCTGGTGTAATCCAACTCTTACCATGCGCCCAACCTGCAACATTTGGTGGATACAATAATTTTTGTCCGAGGGATTCAGTTAAATCATTGAAGTCAGGAATACCAGGTATAGTTTTTAATCCCAACTTACGATAAGTAGCAACCACTAATTCAACTGGAGGCTTGATACGGGTTGCGACTGATGCATCACTATAAAAATCGCGCGATGCAAATACTGCTTCTAAAAATGGTGCAATTTCATAATTTGATTTACGCAGCACATTACCCAACTCTTTTTTCAATTCTGGTGATAACTCTTCACGCACAAAATAACGATATAACTTCGCAGCGATAAATTCTGCTGTCACTGGCTGAGCGAGCAAGATATCAATCACCTGTACACCATCATAATTACCATTGTGACCCAAAAGGGTTTTATTCGCGTTATCGTGCTTGTCGGGATTCACAACAAATTTCAAACCCTGATAATTCCAACCTGTGAAAGCGCGTGCTGCTTCACGAATGTCTTGTTCGCTGTAATTGCCCACACCCATGGTGAACAACTCCATAATCTCGCGCGCAAAATTTTCATTCGGTGCGCCCTTCACATTCACAGCCGCATCCAAATAAGCCAACATTGCGGGGTCTTGCGCAACAGCTATCATCAGTGTTCTAAAATTACCCGTTGCATGCTTGCGAAACAATTCATTCTGCAAGAGCATTTTGCGGTAATCACGTACCTTCTCTTCACTAGTCGCAAAATGCCCATGCCAAAACAAAGTCATCTTTTCTTCTAGAGGACGGCGTGTGGTCAACATACGATTTGCCCACCAATACCCTACTCGATTTGATTCAAGACGACTCGCACGCAACCAATATAAAAAACGATCTGCCACTTGTTGCATACGCCGATTACCTTCAGGCTTAACTTTCACACCTAATGATTCACCTGTATCTCGTGCAAGATCAGTCGCAGCAGGACGTGAAGTAGCAAATGGCTCTAAACCAGCATCATGCACACCTGAATGCTCAAAGGCGGGTAATGGATTAGGAATCAATTTGTAACGCACCAGTGTCTTAACTGCCTGAGTCGGTGACATAGCTGCAAAGCGGTTAATCTCTTCGGGTGTGGCACCAAAACCTGCGCGCTCTAACAGATGTGCAGCACGCTCACGATTCCATTCTGATTTGGATATGGGCAGTAAATTACCTTGCCATGAAGTGGGTGCTGCATGAGATAACAACGACGCTCCCAGCACAATAAGCATGGTGGAAGCTTGAAAAAGACGCATCATTAAAAAAACCTGAAATGGGAAAAAATCAAAATAAACGAGACAACTGCGCTCGATTTTACTTTAGCGAATGTGAGCCTTATGAAGCATAAAGTTTTCAAAAAGATAAAACTCGTCTCACAACACGCTAGTTATAGAATAATAAGAGAAATAAATTCAACTCTGAAGTAATAGTCTGCAAACAGATAAAAAATAACGGACAATCATGATAATCATTAGGTAAGGGAGAGAACAATGCACTTCATCAAATGGACCACATCCATCGCAGCTGGTGTTTTACTGATACTAACAACCAGTTCTATGGTCAATGCAGAAAACAAAGAACAAGCTTTGTTGGATCAAGCACGCAGCCTTTTTAAGGCCTTACCTGATACAGCGCATGTGGATGATTATCCTCACTCAAAAGCCAGACGAGAATTAGGCAAAGCCTTGTTCTTTGAAACACGTGTATCTACTGATGGACGCATGAGTTGCGCAGCTTGTCATAACCCTTCTTACTATGGTGCGGATTCATTAGCTCTCTCTGTTGGTGTGCATGGAAAAAAACTACCGCGTAATGCACCTACTGTGTTTAATACTCCACTGTTAATTGCACAGCACTATGGTGGCAATCGTGTCTCGGTTGAAGAGCAAGCAATGAAAGCGCTACTCAGTCCGCTAGCTTATGGCAACACTAGCTATGCTGAAGTTGAAGCCAAGTTAGATAAACTCGGTTACGAGAAAAAATTTCAAGCAGCCTTCCCTAACGAACCTAAAGCTATTAGTGCAGAAAACTGGGCAACTGCGATTGGCGCATTTGAACGCACCTTACTTACACCTGCCCCGTTTGATAAATATTTAAAAGGCGATCAAAAAGCGATTAGTAAAGAAGCCAAACTTGGGTTAGAAAAATTTATCTCTACAGGATGCGCAGGCTGTCATAACGGAGCAACCGTTGGAGGACAGAGCTATCAAAAATTTGGCATCGTAGAAGATTATTGGTTAGCGACTGGAAGTAAAGAAATGGAACTGCTGAAAGGTCGTGACAAAGGTAAATTCCATGACACACAAAAAGCAGAAGACACTTACATCTTCAAAGTACCTCAACTACGTAATGTCGCAGTGACACCACCTTATTTTCATGATGGTTCAGTGGCTCGCTTGGAAGATGCAGTACGTGTGATGGCTCGTGTACAGCTAGGTCAAAAATTAAATGATGTTGATGTAGCTAACATCGTTGCATTCCTTCAAACACTCACAGGAGAAGTCCCTGCACAATTTGCTAGTGCACCATCACTTCCTGTAGCTGGCTTTCAAAATCAACCTTAACTTATCTCTTTCATGATTACTCTGCGTGATTATTTTCGTTCTTATATAGCATTAGTAGTAATCGCAATCATCACGCAGAGTTCAGCAGCATGGGCATTCGAACGTTCTG
>JACCDP010129723.1_pt1 | contig 65472 bp, 46 predicted proteins | sample 7445841 | NCBI WGS metagenome assembly JACCDP01 (sample SAMN15323441, study PRJNA562643) | freshwater metagenome | isolation source: river surface water | place: USA:Blue River Watershed | collected 2017-08-17 | reverse complement strand
TGCAGGTGCATCGCAATGACCAGATTCGACTGGAAGAGGCGTTGGCCCTGAAACCGGAACGGGTCCTCATTTCGCCGGGCCCTTGCTCGCCGCGCGAGGCCGGGCTTTCGAACGACCTGATCCGCGCTTTTTCCGAGCGGCGGGTTCCCATTTTGGGTGTGTGCCTCGGGCACCAATGCATTTGCCACACCTTCGGTGCGACGGTGGAGGTGAACTACCGGATGATGCATGGCAAGACCTCGCCAATCTTTCACGACGGGAAGGACCTTTTCGAAGGAATGCCCAATCCGTTCAATGCGACCCGCTACCATTCCCTCGTCGCTCGTCGGGAAACCTTGCCGCCCGAACTTCAGGTGACCGCTTGGACTGAAGAAGGAGAGGTGATGGGGGTCAAACACACTTCGTTGCCCATCTGGGGTGTGCAGTTCCATCCGGAAAGCATCCTCACGGAAAATGGGCGGACCATCCTCTCGAATTTCCTGCGCCTGAAATAGTCCTGGGGCTCGCGTTGCCCGGCAGGTTCGGCTAGACTCCGGGTTGTGAAAGCTGCCGTTCTTCGCGGAGTTCAGGAATTGGTCGTGGATACCGTCCCCCAGCCGGCTCCACATCCCGGTGAAGTCGTTGTCCGGATCCATGCTGCCGCGTTGAACCATCGCGATGTGTGGATCAAGGGTGGGCACTACGCGGGATTGAAGTTTCCGGTGATTTTGGGCTCCGACGGCGCGGGCACCGTCATTGCGGCCGGTTCCGGGGTGGATGCTTCCGTGGTGGGTCAGGAGGTCATCCTCAATCCGGCCCTCGACTGGGGGCATTCAGAAAAGGTGCAAGAGCCGCGCTTCTCCATTCTGGGACTGCCGCGGGATGGCACCTTGGCCGAGTTTGTCACGATTCCGGCCACGCAATTGGTTCCGAAGCCCACCCACCTGTCTTGGGAAGAGGCCGCCGCATTGCCTTTGGCTGGGCTCACCGCCTATCGGGCAATCTTCACTCGGGCCGCCGTCAAACCCCATGAGCGCATCCTCATCAATGGCATCGGGGCAGGCACGGCCCTGTTTGCGCTGCAGTTTGCTTCGGCGGTGGGTGCGGTTCCGTGCGTGACCTCCAGCGCGCCCTGGAAACTGGAGCGGGCTCATGAGTTGGGTTCCAAGGCGGGCAGCCTCTACAACTTGCCCGATTGGCACGTTGAATTCGGCAAGCACCATGGTCCCTTTGATGTGGTCATCGACAGCGCCGGGGGTGACGGATTTGAGACCCTCATCGACCTCACCGCTTCCGGTGGGCGCATCGTTTTCTTCGGGGCCACCTGCGGCAATCCCCCCGAACTGCCGACCCGCAAATTGTTTTGGCGTCAGATTTCACTCTTGGGGACCACCATGGGAAGCCCGTCCGAGTTCCTGGCCATGGTGAATTTCGTGAAGACCCATGCCATCAAGCCCGTGGTCAGCGAAGTCTTCGACTTGGACCATGTGGGCGCGGCCTTCGAGCGGATGGAACGGGGCGAGCAGTTCGGGAAGTTGGTGGTCCGTCTGTGATTTGTCGGAGAGGACCCCGGGCCGTTGACCGTTGGATTCCGGGGATACCTTGAATCGGTGCTCGGTGCCCCTGGAAACGAACAGGCCGCGTGGGATGACACGCGGCCTGGTGTTTTTTGTTTCGTCGGCTCCGGAGATGGAGTCTTCAGCTTGATGGGATTCAGCCTCCGACTTCGGCCCGGGCCTCGGCGGCCAGAGCGGTGGACAGGTAGCGCTCACCGGTCGAGCAGGCCACCGTGACGATGGTCTTGCCCTTGTTCTCCGGGCGCTTGGCGACTTCGATGGCAGCCCACACGTTCGCGCCTGAGGAAATACCTGCGAGGATGCCCTCCTCCTTGGCCAGTCGCCGGGCGATGGCGAAGGCGTCGTCATTGCTGACCTGCACGGCTTCGATGATCTGGGGATTTCCTGCGGCATCCTTGAGGCGAAGGTTCTTCGGCACGAATCCGGCCCCGGTGCCTTGGATTTTGTGCGGGCCCGGCTTCACCGCTTCGCCGTGCAGCGTCTGGCTGATGACCGGAGAATCCTTGGGTTCCACGGCGATGGCCGAGAAAGAGGGTTTGAGCAGCTTGAGGTACTCGTAGCAGCCCGTGATGGTGCCGCCCGTGCCGACCGCGGCAACCAGGATGTCCACGGCGCCGGCGGTGTCTTCCCAGATCTCCGGGCCGGTGGTCGCGGTGTGTATGGACGGGTTGTCGCCATTCTCGAACTGCTGCGGGATCCAGGCGTCTGGGATTTCCTTGGCCAGCAATTCGGCCCGTGCGATGGCTCCGCGCATGCCTTCGCTGCCGGGCGTGAGCACCAACTTGGCACCGAGCAGGGCCAGCAGCGTGCGGCGTTCCAGCGACATGGTCTCGGGCATGGTCAGGATGACCTTGTAGCCCTTGGCGGCGGCGACGAAGGCCAACGCGATGCCGGTGTTGCCCGAGGTCGGTTCGATGATGGTGGTGCCCGGCTTGAGCACGCCGCGACGTTCGGCTTGCTCGATCATGGCCATGCCGATGCGGTCCTTCACGGATCCGAGCGGGTTGAAGAATTCGCACTTGAGCAGGATCTGTGTGGACGGATCCACGCCCAGACTGGCGGGAATGCGGTTCAGGCGGACGAGCGGCGTGCGCCCGACGGTCTCGACGATGTTGTTGTAGATGCGGCCCATAAACAGAGAGTTTGGAAGCGTGAGGCCAGTGTGTCGGGGGAATGGACCGCGGCAAGTCCGGGTTTTGTCTGGTCATCCACTGAAGATCCGTGGCCCGCATCGGTACATCCGACAACGGGATGTCCCCATGCCATTTGCTCAAGAAGCCGCATTCGATGATGTTCGTTCAGTACCTGCTGTGAAACGCGCCCGTCTCTTCATCCTGCTTGCGAATTTCTGGTTCATCGATCGGGTGATCGTGGCTCAGGCAGGCTCTCAGGTCCCGCCGGACCAAGCATTTCCAGACCTCGAATCGCTGTTGAACGAGGGGCAACGTTGGTGGGATCGGAACATCGACGAAGAGGTTTTGCCGCCGCTGCCCGAGCTGGATCTTCAGCAGGTCGAGCCTCTCTTGCGTCAGGTTCAGGATCGTCTGCGGGCCGAGAACCTCCTCGATCTGGCCGAGCTGCGTCGGGCTGCCGACGCCCTCCTTCCGTGGTTGGAGCGCGAGACGGCATTGCGTCCGTACATGCCTTGGCTCCGGGCCCGATTGGATTACTTCAAGGCGGCAGAGGTCTTGGCTCGTCCCACGCCAGGTCCGTTGACGGTTCCGACGCCGGTTGTGCCTCATGTTCCGATCATGCCGCAGAAACCGAAATCTCCAGAGAAGCAGACATCGCCCGCGCAGCCGGTGAGGCCACCGAGTCCCATCACGCTCCCCAGCCAGCAGTTTCCAGGGCCGTTGCAGCGGGTGCCGACCGAGGCCCGGCAGCGCAAGGTTTGGTCGGACATCACGATCGTCGAATCCTGGCCCACCGAGGCCCGGCGGAGGGTTCCGCAGCTCAAACCGATCTTTCGTGAAGAGGGGGTGCCGGAGGAGTTGGTCTGGGTGGCGGAGGTGGAGTCGTCGGTTGATCCTGAGGCCCGCAGTCCAGCAGGGGCGGCTGGCCTTTACCAATTGATGCCGGAGACGGCCCGGGCGCAGGGGCTCTCCACCTTTCCCTTCGACCAGCGCTACCGTCCGGAGAAGAACGCCCGCGCCTCGGCCCGATACCTCCGCGCGCTTCACCGACGATTCAAGGACTGGCCTCTGGCCTTGGCCGCTTACAACGCTGGCGAGACCCGGGTCGCGAATCTCTTGGGCCGCCACCGCGCCCAGACGTTCAGCGACATCGCCCGCCATCTTCCAGCCGAGACCCAGATGTATGTGCCGCGCATCGACGCCATCCTTCAGCGTCGCGAGGGGCGATCGCTGGCCCGGTTGCCGGGCCCGACCCGGTGAGGGCCTTGGCCGGAACGATTCAATTGGATCGGTCGTGCTGGCTGCGTCTTCTTCCGCAAGAGCTTCGTTGTTCAGTCGTTACGGACCCTCAATCGGCCCGCGCCTCGCTCTCGCCTTGTCTTGCGAAAGAAACCGCGACGCCACCCCTTTCCTCCCAACTGAATCGTTCCGGCTGAACCCTTTTTCGACTACAACAGAAGGCGCAGGGCTGCCACCCAGGCGAAGATCAGGATGAAGGTGTCGAAGGTGCGCTGCGGTAGGCGCGAAACCACCGCCCGGCCGATGAAGAGGCCGGCCACGACCAGGGGCAGCAGTCGCACGTTGAACGCCAGTGAGTCCAAGTGAATGAGTCCCAGTTGCAGGCTGAAGGGAACCTTGAAGAGGTTGATGAGCAGGAAGAACCAGGCGCTGGTCCCCACGAACACATTCTTGGGCAGCGATACGGCCACGAGGTACAAGGCCATCACAGGCCCCGCGGCATTGGCGACCATGGTCACGCCGCCAGCCAGCAGTCCGATGCTCCAGGCGAAGGCGCGTGTGTGTGGCAGGTGAGCCAAGGTCTCCGGTCGCCAGTGTCGGATGAGCTGGATCACCGCCAAGGCCAGCACGATGACCCCGATGACCGGCCGGAAGTTGGCTTGTCCCCAGAAGTGCATCACCGCCCAGCCCGCAATCACTCCAATCCCCGCGGGCGGTAGGGTTCGCCGGATGTGGTGCCAATCGGCGTGGCGTTGGAAGAGCAGCACCGCGCCGATGTCACCAACCACCAGCATGGGCAGAACGACGCCGGTGGATTGCAGGCCCGGGAAGAGTTGGGCGAAGAGCACCACGTGCAACAGGCTGACACCGGGCAGTCCGCTCTTGGAGATGCCGATGCCCACCGCGGCCAGACAAGCCAGAGCCCACTGCTGCAGGGTTAAGTCCTGGGACATGCGCGGGGGATCAGCGGGGGATCAGCAGGCGTCGGATCAACGGGTCTGGCGCAATGACTCCAGAGTCTTCATCACCGAGCCATCCTGCAGGAGTTTTTCCGCCAAATCCCAGCCTTGCCCCATGCTGCGAACTCGCGCCGCGACAAACAAGGCCGCCGCCGCGTTGAGCAGCACCGCGTCGCGTCGGGGACCGCGATCGGCGCCCTCAAGAATGCGCACGATGATCCCGGCGTTGTCTGCGGCGCTGCCGCCTTCGAGGTCGGCCAGCGTGGCCGGGATCAAAGGGAAGTCGGATGGCGATCCGGACGACGCGCTGAACCCGCGGTCTTGATAGAACTCCGCCACGTGGTTGGTCCCGAGCGTGGACAGTTCATCGAGGGTGCCGTGGCCGGGGACTTCGCCCGACACCACCATGCCTCGCCGCAGCCCGAGGGCCTGCAGCGTCCGCGCCATGGGTTCCACCCATTCGGTGCGCGATACTCCGAGCAACTGGGCGCTGGGTCGCGCAGGGTTGAGCAGCGGTCCCAGTCGGTTGAAGACCGTGCGCTGGCCTCGCTCGGCGCAGAGGGCCCGCACCGGGGCGATGCCTTTGAAAGCCGGATGGAACCGCGGAGCGAACAAGAACGCGAAATGGGCTTGTTCGATGGCCCGAGCCGCCGCCTCTGGCGACAAGTCCACCGGGATGCCCAAGGCCTCGAGCACGTCGGCGCTGCCCGACTTGGAAGTGATGGCCCGGTTGCCGTGCTTGGCCACCGGAACGCCTGCCGCCGCGCACACCAGTGCCACGGTGGTGGAGATGTTGAAGGTGTTCAGCCGGTCGCCGCCTGTGCCGCAAACATCGAGGATCTCCCGCGACTGGCGGAACGCTTCGCGCAGGGGCACCGCCACCGAGCGGTTGCGCAACTCACTCGCCAAGGCCGCCACCTCGGCCGGAGTTTCGCCGCGGATGGCCCAGGCAATGAGAAAGTCGGCCCGCTCGCCCACGGGTTGGGCAGTGTCTCCCAAGGCGTCGACAAGTCCGGGCATCCCATCCGGGCCCAGTTCCTGGCCGGCGGCCACCGTGCGGGCAAGTTCGCTGAACATGGGGACAGGCTAGCGGGCCCGCCCGCGCCCGGCCAGCCTTCAGCCGGGATCCGTACCGGGGGCGAGCCCAACAGAGCCTGACCCTGGCCGGTTCCCGCCCCGGCCTCGGTTGAGTTCCCCGGATCGGCTCCCGTCCTGCCCCGATGACAGAACAACCCGCGAAAAACCCCGTTGACCGCAGGCAAATCTCACGCATCATCGGATCCTGATTCGTTAATACGTTCAATTCTGACAGCAAACCACCGTCTTCAACGTTCATGAGCAACCGCTTCATCTTCTCGTCCGAGTCCGTCGGCGAGGGCCATCCCGACAAGGTCGCCGACACGATCTCCGACGCCGTTCTGGACGCCTGCCTTGCGCAGGACAAGTTCAGCCGCGTCGCCTGTGAAACCTACGTGAAGTCCAACATCGCCGTCGTCGGCGGTGAGATCACCACCAAGGCCAAGCTCGACTTCGTGAAGCTCGCCCGCGAGGCCATCCGTGAAATCGGCTACGTGAATGATGACGACGTGTTCCACGCCGACAAGGTGATGGTGAACGTGTACGTCACCCAGCAGTCGCCCGACATCGCCCAGGGCGTCGACGCCAAGGCGGCCAAGGGCAAGAAGAAGTCCGAGCAGGGTGCCGGTGACCAGGGCCTGATGTTCGGCTACGCGAGCAACGAGACCCCTGAACTCATGCCCGCGCCGATCATGTTCGCCCACCGCCTGGGCCGCAAGCTGACCCAGATTCGCAAGGCCGGGAAGCTCGCCCCGTGGCTGCGCCCTGACGCCAAGTCACAGGTCTCCGTGGTGTACGAGAACGACCGCCCGGTGGCCATTTCCAACGTGGTGATCTCCACCCAGCACTCCGCCGATGTGGATCATTCGACCATCGAAGAATTCTGCGTCGAGGAAGTCATCAAGAAGGTGCTGCCCAAGAATCTCCTCACCAAGGACACCCTCTTCCTCATCAACCCCACCGGCCGCTTCGTGGTGGGCGGGCCCCAGGGCGACACCGGTCTGACCGGTCGCAAGATCATCGTCGACAGCTACGGTGGGTTCGGCCGCCACGGCGGCGGCGCCTTCTCCGGCAAGGATCCCTCCAAGGTCGACCGCTCGGCCGCCTACATGGGCCGCTATGTGGCCAAGAACATCGTGGCCGCCGGCCTCGCCGACCGCGCCGAGATCCAGTTCGCCTACGCCATCGGATACCCTGACCCCGTCAGCGTGTACGTGAACACCTTCGGCACCGCCAAGGAAGGTCTCACCGATGCCGCGATCACCAGCGCCGTCGAAGAGGTGTTCAGCTTCAAGCCGGCCGACATCGTCAGCCAGCTCAAGCTGCTCCGCCCGATTTACTCCAAGACCACCAACTATGGTCACTTTGGCAAGGACGACAAGGACCTCACCTGGGAGGCTGTCGACAAGGTCAAGGCCCTGCAGAAGGCCGTGAAGTAATCCCCGCCTCCGTTCCAGACATCCCTCAAGAAACCATTCCATGGCCAAAGCTAAGAAATCCGCCGCCGCTACCGCCCTCGCTGACGTGGCCGCCGCGCTGCCCAACCTCGGCGCCTTCGCCGCCAACACCCCCTCCGGCAAGGACTACATCGTCCGCGACATCGCCCTGGCCGACTGGGGGCGCAAGGAGATCGCCGTCGCCGAGCACGAGATGCCCGGTCTGATGTCCGTCCGGAAGAAGTACGCCAAGCAGAAGCCCCTCAAGGGCGTGCGCGTCACCGGTTCGCTGCACATGACCATCCAGACGGCGGTGCTCATCGAGACGTTGGTGGACCTCGGCGCCAAGGTGCGTTGGGCCTCGTGCAACATCTTTTCGACCCAGGACCATGCCGCCGCGGCCATCGCCGCCACCGGCACTCCGGTGTTCGCCTGGAAGGGCGAGACGCTCGAGGAGTACTGGGAGCTGACCCTCAAGGCCGTGCTCCACCCGGGTGACCAGGGTCCTGAGCTGGTGGTCGACGATGGTGGCGACGTGACCCTCCTCATCCACAAGGGCTATGAGCTTGAGCAGGGTGACAAGTGGGTCCACAGCAAGAGTGGTTCGCACGAGGAGCAGGTCATCAAGGACCTCCTCAAGCGCGTGGCCAAGGAGAAGCCCGGCATCTGGACCAAGATCGTCCAGGCTTGGCGCGGCGTCTCCGAGGAGACCACCACGGGCGTGCATCGCCTCTACAAGTTCGCCGAGCAGGGCAAGTTGTTGGTTCCGGCCATCAACGTGAACGACTCAGTCACCAAGTCGAAGTTCGACAACCTCTACGGTTGCCGCGAGTCGCTGGCCGATGGTCTCAAGCGCGCCACCGATGTCATGATCGCGGGCAAGGTGGCCGTGGTCTGCGGCTACGGTGATGTCGGCAAGGGCTCGGCCCACAGCCTCCGCGCTTACGGCGCCCGCGTCGTGGTCACTGAGATCGACCCCATCAACGCCTTGCAGGCCGCGATGGAAGGCTTCGAGGTGAACACCATCGAGAGCACGCTGGGCGTAGGCGACATTTACGTCACCACCACCGGCAACTGCGACATCATCACGACCGACCACGTCCTCAAGATGAAGGATCAGGCGATCGTGTGTAACATCGGCCACTTCGACAACGAGATCCAGGTCGACAAGCTCAAGGCCACCAAGGGCGTGCGCATCGAGAACATCAAGCCTCAGTACGACCGCTATCACTTGCCGGGAAACAAGAGCATCTACCTCTTGGCCGAAGGCCGTCTGGTCAACCTCGGGTGCGCCACTGGCCATCCGTCGTTCGTGATGTCCAACTCGTTCACCAACCAGACCTTGGCCCAGATCGACCTCTGGCAGAACAAGGACAAGTACGAGAAGACCGTGTACCGCCTGCCCAAGAAGCTCGACGAAGAGGTGGCCCGCCTGCACCTCGAGAAGATCGGTGTGAAGCTCACCAAGCTCACCAAGGCCCAGGCCGACTACCTCGGCGTGGCTCCGGAAGGCCCCTACAAGCCGGAGCACTACCGGTACTGATCCGGACGATCCGCATTCGCCCTCTTCACGCGGCGGTTGGACCCCAACAGGTCTGGCCGCCGCTTTTTGATTTCCAAAGTCCGAGTAGGTATCCAGTTCCACGGGCTCATCCCTCGGAGGAGCGCATCCCGAGGTAGGCCGATTTCTCCGAGAGTGCCGGTGCGATACGGATCATCCGGACATCATCCCCAAACGGAACCAGCGGCCACGTCACGCGTTGCCTTCGGAAGGCAGGGCTGCTGGCAATTCGACCTCGGGCGGGGTCAAACCGGTGCGCGTGTAAAAGCGGGGGGTGTTCTTGTCGCGTTTCAGGCTGACTTCGAATTTGAGGGCAGCCTTGCGCGAGAGCTTGTCGTGCCGCCACACGATGGGCCAGGGGCCCGGTTGACCGGTCCATTTGGCCACCTCGGTGTCGGCCGTGAGGGCGAATTGATCAAGGTGCTCGGTGTGACCCACGAAGCAGCGCCCTGCCGGATTGCGGAGCACGAAGACGGACCAGATTTCGGATGGATCGGACGAAGCCGGAGCAGAAGATTCCACGACGCGATCATGAGGCCTGAGGCTCCGAAGGGGGAGCAGATTCGTGGGTCATGCGGGCCCGCGTTGCGGTGACCCGCGGCGGGCGTATTGGTTTCTCTGGCTCAGCGCCGCATCGAGGCCGAGGCGCCGTCGGCGAGGGCTTGGATCTCCGCTGCGCGAAATTGCGAGGTGTCGCCCCGGGTGGTGTGGACCAGTGCGGCGTAAGCCAAGGCGAAGTCCAGTGTGCGGCCGAGCGGCAGGCTGGACAGGAGTCCGTGCAAAATACCCGCCGAGAACACGTCGCCCGTGCCGACCCGGTCCACGATCTCGAGATCGCGGTATTCCCGGCCCCGGCCGAAGCGCTGGCCGATGCCGATGAATCCGCCCAGATCGTGTCGGTTCCCTTGATGAACCGTGCGTTCGGTGCCAGCGATGAGCTTCAGCTTCGGAAACGACTGACTCACGGCGGCCACCAGTTCGGCTGTGCCTGACCTCGGGTCTGGGACGGCTGAGTGGAGCAAAGCCCGGAACCCTTCCGGACTGCCGATGAGCACATCGCTTTGCTCGACGAACTCCCGGTTGATCTCCGCCGCGCGCTCTGGGGTGGCCAGAGATGCCCGGAAATTGAGGTCGTAGCTCACCAGCGTTCCGGCCTCTCGGGCCGCGGCGACGGCCGCTTGCAAGGTGGCGCGCGTGGATTCGGAGAGGACGGCGAAGATGCCGCCGCTGTGCAGGACTCGTACGCCTTCCTGTTGGAAGACCTGGGTCCAGTCCACGTCCGTCGGTGTCATGTGGCTGGCGCTGGAATGCCCCCGATCGAAGAGCGCCATGCCCCCGCGAACGCCGACCCCGATTTCGGCGAAATACAAACCCACGCGATTGGTTCGACCCAGTCCGTCATGGGGTTCCAATGCGACGTGGCTCACATCCATGCCAGCGGCCCTGGCGTGGTTGAGGACGATGTCGGCGAGGGGGTTTTCGGGCAGTTTGCTGGCGAAGGCCGTCCGCCACCCGAGGCGCGCCGCCGCGTAGGCCGCATTGTATTCGCCACCCCCGACATCGATCTCCAGAGATCGGGCAAACTCGATGCGCCCATGGTTCGGGGGCGACAAGCGGACCATGCACTCGCCCAGGGCCATCAGGTCGTGACGAACGGAGGCCGCTGCTCGCCAGGCCAGCGGCAGGGGTTGATCGAGGAATTCGAGATCAGGGTTCATGCCTTGGGTTTTCAATCATCGGACGCATGCGGGCGGAGGTCGTTCTGCCTGAGACCTTCTCCGGCGTCGTCGCGGTTCAGAGTTTGGCGGCCCAATGGAAGGCGACCAGCGAGAAGAGCATGCCGGCGATGCCGACGATGGTTTCGCAAACCGTCCAGGTCTTGAGAGTCTGACCCACGCTGAGTCCCAGGCTATCCTTCACGATCCAGAAGCCGGCGTCATTGAGGTGGCTCAGGAAGAGTGATCCGCAACCCACAGCGCAAATGATGAGCGCGACCTGATGGGGATTCATTTCCGGGTGCGCTGCCAGCACGGGCACCAGCAGGCCGGAGGCGGTGGTGATGGCCACGGTGGCCGAGCCGGTCGCGACGCGGATGAAGGCGGAGACCAGCCACCCGTAGAGCAGGGGACTCAGATGGGCTGCATCGCCGGCGCGGCCGATGGCCTCGGCCACCCCGGAATCGCGCAGCACCCGGGCGAACCCGCCGCCCCCACCGATGACCAAGATGGTCAGGCCCACCGCACCAATGCACTGCTCGGTGAACTTCAGCACCTCGGTCCGAGTGTAGCCGCAGCGGGTGCCGAGCGTGACCGAAGCCAGCAACACGGCCAAAAGCAGCGCCAGCGTGGGGTGACCGATGAACTGGGCCGCTTCGCGAACGGAGTGTCCCTTGGGTAAAAGCAATTCAGCCACCGTGGCCAGCAGCATCAGGAGCACCGGACTCAGGATGCTGAAGAGGGTCAGCCCAAAGCCAGGCAACCGGAATCGCGGATCGTTGGAGGTGGCTTTTTGCGGGATGGCCGGCGGGTTGGCCTGCACACGCCCGACGACGAATTTCGCATAAATGGGTCCGGCCACCGCAGCGGTCGGGATCCCGATCACAAAACCCCAGAAGAGCACCAAGCCCATGTTGGCCTTCAGCGCCTCGACGGCCACCACGGGACCCGGATGAGGTGGCATGACTCCGTGCATGACCGACAGGCACGACAACAGCGGCAGAGTCAGGCGCAGGAAGGGTTGACGCGTCTCATGGGTGAGGGTGAGCAAGATGGGCAGTAGCAATACCAAGCCGACCGCGAACCAAGTGGTCAGGCCGACGGCCAGCGCGAGGGCCATGATGCACCACTGGATGCGCTTGGGACCAAAGATCCGCGCCAGTCGCGAGGCCAGCACTTCCGCGCCGCCGGACTCGGCCAAGAGCTTGCCCAGCATGGTCCCCAGGGCGATGACTCCCGCTGTTCCCGCCAGAGTGGCTCCCAGCCCGTCTCCGAAGGATTTCAACACCCCGAGAACGGTGTAGGCGGAGGTCTTGCCGTCGATGGCGGTCAGCACTTTGCCGGTGGCATCGCGTGTCGGAACGTCCAGCAGCAACACCGCCCCCAGACCCACGACCAGCGAAGCCATCAACAGCGAGAGGAACGCGTTCACCTTGGCCTTGGTGATGAGCACGATCAGGGAGGTGATCGCGATCAACGCGAGGAGGATGAGTTTCCAGTCCTGAGGATTCATGGGTTTGGGTCCAGAGGCTGGCAGGGAACCGGGATCGTGGGCAAGGGGACGATCAAGGGTGTGATTGGAGGTTGATCGAGGGGATGTGTGGCAATGAGTGGTTCTGCCCCTTGTCATCGTGGCGTCTGCCGGTAGTCTGTCGCCCGACGTGCCGGACCGCTTCCAACCATTTTATCCGTGGCTCTTCGCCCTCGTGGTGGCGCTGAGTCGTTGGCCCGGTTTGTTCCCGCCCAACTTCAGCGTCGTCTATTCCCTGTGCTTGTGCGGTGGGATGTTCTTCCCCGGACGTCTGTCGGTGGCGCTGCCGCTGGGGACTTTGTTGGTGAGCGATGTCGCTCTCAACCTCTGGTACCAGTTCGGCAAGGGGTATGATGTTTGGGATCCGGCCTCCTTGCTCTACATGGTGGGCAACTATTCCGGCTATTTGGCGTTGTGGCTCTTGGGCCGCGGTCTCAAGCCGCTGACCAACGGGAACCGGTGGTTCCGATTGCCTCCGGCCATACTGGGCAGCCTGCTGGGGGTGCTGTTGTTCTATGGGGTCACCAACACCCTTTCCTGGCTTCGAGACCCGGCCTATGCGAAGACCCTGGCCGGCTGGTGGACTGCCTTGACCACCGGTTCGGCGGGTTGGCCCGAAACTTGGACATTCCTGCGCAACAGTTTGATGAGCAGCGCCTTGTTCAGCGCTCTGTTCGCCATGACCTGGAGTGAGGCTCCTTCCGAGTCTCCGCTGGAAAAGGGTGAATGCACCCCACCGGCCGAGGCCGAGGCTGAGGCCGAAGAGCAGGCCGCCTGATTGATGACGCCATGACCGTGGGACTCATCTCCGACACCCACGGGTTTTGGGACGACCGAATTCCCGCGCTGTTCGCCGGGGTAGATCACATTCTCCATGCCGGAGACATCGGTGCGACTTCGATCTTGGTCGGCTTGGAACGCATCGCCCCCGTCACGGCGGTGATGGGCAATTGTGATGGCCCACCGTTGGATGCCCGTGAGACGGAGGTGATCGACCTCGCGGGGTATCGCTTTCTGGTTCACCACATCGTGGATCCGCGGGATCCGGACGATCGGTTGGCCCGAAGCATCGCCCGCCACCAACCGGCGTTCGTGGTGTTCGGACATACCCACAAGCCGCACGACTCGCGGGTGGAAAGCATCCGCTACCTGAACCCGGGCTACGCCGGGCGGGTCCGCTTCAATCAACCCCGCAGTCTGGCCATTCTGGATCTGGCCGATCCGACCCTGCCGATGCGCCTCATTGATCTGGGGTCGGGCTGAGCACTCGCTCGTGACGCATCCGACCGATTGAATCGCTTTGACGACCCCGCCGTCCGCTTGCACGTTGATTGCAATCCAACTCTTGGAATTATGAGCCTGAAAATCGCTTCCACCGCCGTTCTTTCCGCCACCTTGGGTTTGTCCGCCGCCGACTTTGATGCCAGCAAATTGCCGCCCGTGTCCGCCAAGCAGGGCGTGACCTACGAGAAGGACATCAAACCCCTTTTCGAGCGCTCCTGCTTCAAGTGCCACGGGGCGGAGAAGCAGAAGGGAAAGCTTCGGTTGGATTCCCTGGAGGCCACCCTCAAGGGCGGTTCCAACGGTGCAGGTTTCGAGAAGGGTGCCAGCGCCAAGAGCACCTTCGTGGCCAGTGTCGCTCGTTTGCTGGCCGATGACGAAAACATGCCGCCGGAGGGCAAGGGGCAGGCGTTCAGCAAGGACGAGGTGGGTCTGCTTCGCGCTTGGATCGATCAAGGCACGAAGTGAGTCGGCTCAGTCGGTTGTCGATCGGGCTTCGGGTGGCCGGTGGCGGGGTTCATTCCCAGTGCCGGCCGACATTTGCGTCCCCCCATCTTCCGACGGATCCCTTGTCTGACATTTCGCCCGATCATTCGCACTCACAGCCGCCCCTTCCGTTCTCCCTTACAGCCTGACCAACCCATGCTCGCACTTCGGGAATTCCATGCCGAACAAGGTGCCGTCTTCACCGAACTCCACTCGATGGAGGCGGTGGCGCACTACGGTGATGTCGCCGCGGAATACGTGGCCCTCAACCAATCGGTGGGATTGGTCGACTTGAGCTTCCGGGGGCGATTGTGCCTTCTGGGAGCCGATCGGGTGCGACTCCTGCATGGTCAGGTCACCAATGACATCAAGGCTCTGAAAGCGGGTCAGGGATGCTACGCTGCCTTCACCTCGCCCAAGGGGCGGATGCAGGCCGATGTCCATGTCTACGCCCTCGCCGAAGAGTTGCTGCTCGATTTCGAGCCCGGCCTGACCCAGAGCCTGATCGAGCGGTTGGATCACTACATCGTCTCCGATGATGTGCAGGCCGTGGATGTGGCGGAGCACTACGGATTGTTTTCCCTGCAAGGTCCCCGGGCTCTGGAGGTTCCCGGGCTGTTGGACCCGGGTTTGACCGTGGCTCCGCAGAGCCATGGCATCGTTCATCGACCGGATCCGGAACTCGGTGATCTTTACTGGGTGAACCACGCCCGTACCGGCAGTCAGGGCGTCGACGTGTTTGTTCCGGCGGCCGCCATGGCCATGGTTTGGGACAAGCTCTCGTTGGCGGTACGATCCCTGGGCGGGCGGCCAGTGGGTGGGTCCGCACTGGAATTGGCACGCATCGAGGCAGGGGTTCCTCGCTTCGGTGTGGACATGGATGAAAGTCATCTGCCGCCGGAAGCCGGCCTGGATCGCAATGGCATCAGCTACACCAAGGGATGCTACATCGGTCAGGAAACCATCGCCCGCATCCGGACCTATGGGCAGGTGACCAAGGCTCTGAGGGGGCTGCGATTTGATCCGGGAGCCCCGATGCCTGTCCGGGGTGACAAGGTATTCCACAACGGCCGCGAGGTGGGTTCCCTGACCAGTGTGATCCAGTCGCCGCGGTTGGGTTGCCCCATCGCCTTGGGGTATGTCCGGAAGGAATGCAATGCACTGGGCACCGCGCTGGTGGTTCGTTCCGCATCGGGTGCCGACGTCGCTGCAGTCATTGTCCCGCTCCCGTTTGCGGCCTGAAGCGTTCCGGTGTTCCATCCCAGGCCTACGAAAAACTTGGGGCCGTTCCGCTGCTTCGCTTGACCGGGCGGCTGGTTCTGGCGGAAATCTTTCCCGATGCCTACTCGTTCCCTCCTCCGTGCCGGTGCCGTGGCCCTCATGGCTGCTTCCCTGGCTTTCACCGGCTGCAAGGCCACGATCAAAGATCCGAAGACCGAAGGCTATGTGCCGATCTTTGACGGCAAGACCCTCGCCGGTTGGTCGGGACGTTCGGACCTGTGGACCGTGAAGGAAGGAGCCATCACCGGAACCACCCACCGCGATCATCCGATCGCGGGAAACACCTTCTTGGTCTGGACCAACGGCACCGTGTCCAATTTCGAACTGCGCCTGCAGTACCGCATTTTCAACGGCAACTCCGGCATCCAGTACCGCAGCAAGTTGGTGGACGCCGACAAGTTCGTCGTGGGCGGATACCAAGCGGATTTCGAGGCAGGCAAGACCTACAGCGGCATTCTTTATGAAGAGCGCGGCCGTGGCATTCTCGCCGAGCGCGGTCAGCGCACCGTCATCACCGACGAGGGCGGCAAGACCAAGGTTTCCGTGGTGGGCAAGCTCGCCGACTCCAAGGAACTCCAGGCCAGCATCCATGACGAGCAGTGGAACGACTACCTCATCGTCGCCGATGGCAACCATCTCATGCACTTCATCAATGGCCGCATGACCGTCGATGTGGTCGACCAGCAGTCCGCCAAGGCCGCCAAGGAGGGAATCTTGGCCCTTCAGATCCACGCGGGCCCGCCCATGGTGGTGCAGTTCCGCGACGTGAAGATCAAGAAGCTGCCGTAAGACGGCCTCAGACACGGGAAAGTCCGAGTGTCCTTTGGATTTCAGTCATCGGGGCGGGGGAAACCTCGCCCCGATTTGTTTTCGGCCGGTGGTTTAAGAAGGAAGAGTGGTGGGCCCAACAGGATTTGAACCTGTAACCAAGGGATTATGAGTCCCCTGCTCTAACCGTTGAGCTATGGGCCCGACCGTGAAGCGTCCCGTCCGGGTGACGCGGGGTGTGCAACCCTGAAACGTTCTGCGGCCGGCATAGGTATCCCAATCTCCAGCGCTCCCGCAAGCATCCCGTCCGGCCTCAGGGTCCGGTAGGCCCTGGTTCAAGGATTCGAAGAGCTCGGGCTGGACCTTGTGTCGGGGCTGCTGGATTGAAGCAGGCGATGCAGCAATGCCCCGGCACCGAGGGTCCCCAAGGCGGCCAGCAGCACCGCGGGGCGTTGGACGATGACGAAGACAATCATCCAGCAACTCAGTGCGGCGAAGAGCAGGGGGGTGGCCGGATAGAACGGAACACGGAAGGGTCGGTGCAGATCCGGAGCGATTTTCCTCAAGCGCATCACGCCCAGGATGGCCAGGAGGTTCATGAGGTTCAGGACCACTCCGGCATACGCGAGCACTTGCTCGAAGGTGGACGTGGCGATGAGCAGACCGATCAGGCCGATTTGGAAGGCCAGGGCTGGTCGAGGTACGCCATCGGCGGACCGGACTGCCAGCCATGCCAGTCGGGGTTTGTCGGCGGCGACGGCTTGTGTCACCCGCGATCCCGCCAGCAGGAACCCGGACACGGTGGCCACCAGCACCGCGGCGATCATGGCGCTCATGATCCGCCCGCCGATGGGGCCCAGGATTCGTGACGCCGACAGCGAGGCCACCTCCACGGTTCCCGACAGGGCCTCGATGGGTGTGGTGCGCAAGAACACCCAGTGCAGGAGCAAGTAGAGCAATCCCACGAGCAGCACCGCACCGATGACCGCCCTGGGAATGACCCGCTGGGGATTCTGGACATCACCGGCGACATACCCCACGGCGTTCCAGCCATGGTAGGCGTAGATGACGTAAATGAGCGAGATGGCGAAGGGTGCGGCGATGATCTCGCGCCAGGCTGCGGCCGAAGGAGCGAAGGAAATGGGTTCCACCGGCCCGATGGCCAAACCCGTGGATACGAATGCAACAATCACGGCCAGTGTGATGGAAGACGTGGCCAGTTGAAAAAGGGCCGCCCCCCGTGCATGCAGGAATTGGACACCTCCGACCAGCACCAGTACTCCCACGGTGGCTGCCAAGGGTGGAACAGGCGCGACTTGAGCGGCGTAGCGCCCAAAGGCGATGGCGGCCAAGGCCACGGGGCCGGCAAAGCCCGCGGTGATGGACACAAACCCTCCAACAAAACCCAAGGTCGGTGACCAGGCGCGTGAGAGGTACACGTACTCCCCGCCGGAATGAGGCAGCATTGCTCCCAGTTCGGCATAACACAGGGCACCGGCCAGCGAGAGCAATCCGCCGACCGCCCACAGTGCCAGCAAGGCGAATCCGCTCTGCGTTCCCACTACTTGGAACCCGAGGCTGGTGAACACCCCGGTGCCGATCATGTTGGCGACGATCAACGCCGTGGCGCTGGCGAGACCGAAGGGTGCTGGGGCCTTGGAGGACATGCTGCCGCCCACCATGCCGCGCAGGTGCTGGGGCGCAAGCCGTGGGGTTTGCGGTGTTCGAAGAACCGAGGTGCACCGGTCGAAGCGGCTCAGAAGACCGGACCCAAGGGCCAGGGAGCGAACTCCTCGTCACCCAGTCCGGCGTGCTCGCTCTTGGTGCGCTCGCCATTGGCCGCAGAGAGGATGGCCTCGAAGATCCGTTGTCCCACTTGGGAAATGGTTTCCTCGCCATCCAGAATGGTGCCGGCGTTGAGGTCGATGTCGCCTTCCATCCAGCGGTAGAGCGGCGTGTGCGTGGACACCTTGATACAGGGAGCCGGCTTGCAGCCGTACACGCTGCCGCGGCCCGTCGTGAACACTCCCACATTGCAGCCGCCGGCCACCAATCCCGTCATGCTCACCGGGTCGTAGCCCGGGGTATCCATGAAGCACAGGCCGGGCCCGGTGATCGTCTGGGCATATTGCAGCACCGACATGAGCGGGGCTTGTCCGCCCTTGGCCACGGCGCCCAGGCTCTTTTCAAAAATGGTGGTCAGGCCGCCCTCCTTGTTGCCCGCCGAAGGATTGTTGCTGATGGAGGCCCCGTGTTTCTGGGCGTGGTCTTCCCACCAGCGGATCCGCTCGAGCAGCGCCTCGGAAACTTCCCGGCTGATCGCGCGGCGCGTGAGCAAGTGCTCGGCACCATAGATTTCAGGCGTTTCGGCCAGGACCGTTGTGCCGCCGTGGCGGATGATGAGGTCACTGGCCCATCCCAAGGCCGGGTTGGCGGTGATGCCGCTATGGCCATCGGAGCCGCCGCAGTTCAGTGCCACGACCAGTCGACTCAAAGGCTGTGTTGATCGGCGCTGGGCGTTGACCGCGGGCAGCAATCCGCTCACGGCTTTCACAGCGTCTTCCACCGTGCGGCTGATGCCGCCCTGCTGTTGGATGTTGAGCACCAGCGGCGCTTCGCCTCCGCCCTCCGGTTGGTCGAGACCCTGACGACGCACCATCGCGACCGCCTGGTTCGTCTCGCATCCCAAACCGATCACCACGTAGGCACCGATGTTGGGATGGCGGGCTATCCCGGCCAGCACACGTTGCAAGATCTCCGTGCCCTCGTCGGCGGTCGCACAACCGGCCTTGTGGGTGAAGGCCACGACACCGTCGACACCCGGGAAATCGCGCCGCAGCGCCTCAGGCGTGAAGCGTCGGGCCACGAATTGTGAGACACTGGCCGAACAGTTCACCGACGAAATCACCGCCACGTAGTTCCGCGTGCCGGCGCGGCCTCCCGGGCGGGCGAAGCCTTGGAAGGTGCGTCGTTCGGATTCGGGCAGGAGGTCCCAGGGGGCGGTGGGTTCCAGAAAATGGTCGCCCGTGGCCAGTTCACCGGTGTCCACATTGTGCACATGCACGTGGGCCCCGGCCGGGATGTCCATCGAAGCCCGTCCGATGAATTGCCCGTATTTTCGGATCGCAGTTCCTTTTGCGATCGGTCGAAGCGCCAGCTTGTGCGCGGCTGGGATGGCGCTCGGAAAAGTGAGTTCTCCGGCGCTCTCGCCGGCGAGCAGACGTCGGCGGGCGACAGCGACATCGTCGTCCGGGTGGAGACGAATCAGAGCTTCGGCAGCGGTGAGACTCATGGTGATTGAGGGGAAATTGCGCTCGACCGATTTGGGGTTCCAGACTGTTTGTGGATGCGTTGGGGTGATGACCCGCAGGATTCATGGACCCGTTGGCAAGACCACCCGGTAGGATCGGCGGACGCCCGAGAGAGGTTCCGTGCGCTCGATTGTTCGGGAATTGGGCAGCGCGGGTACTTCCAGCACGCTCGACCAAACACCAAGCTCCAGAGCCTCCGATACTTGCAACGAGTAGCGTTGGTTGGGAGAAGCTGGGAAGCGGAGCAGGAGACCGGCGGGCGTGAGTTCGGCACTCAGCCGCAGACCTTCAGCCGGTCCGCCGGACCCTGGGCTTCCTCCGGGAACGCTTCCGGCCCGCCATTGGGTCTTGTCGCCCCAGCTGTCTGGACTGGCCTGCTCATCGATGACTTCCATGGAGAAGCCGCCTCCGTCTGCGCCCGGAAACCAGTCCTTGAATCCGAAGTCCAGGATTTCCTCGCCTTGGGCATCGACCAACCGCAGGCGTTCCCCTCCATTGTCGAGGCGGCCGATGTATTGTCCGGCCACCGGTACCGCCGTCCCGTATTGGGCCGCGAAGGCCGTGACGTTGGCGACGATCACCAGGCGTTCACCGGGGTTCAGGCGCTTCAGAGCACTGGTGCTGAAATCGAAGTCTACACCGTCAATGAACCGGACACCGCCCAGGTCGAGCGACTCGGTCGTGGACACGTTGCGCAGTTCCAGAAACTCCAGCTCATCAGGCAGAGATGAACCCAGGGGACCGGCTGGCGGGTTGAAGTGGATCTCGGTGATTCGCAGCCAGCGCTGGGCTGGGCTGGGGTTTCCGGGGTAGGTGAGTTGGTGGGCGGTTTTGCCCCGCGGATTGAGCAGCGTGACGGTTTCGCCGCGGGCTGAGAGTTGGCCGGAATAAGGGCCCACCACGAAGAGTCCCTGACCTCCGCGGGGCCCGGTGGTGCGGGCGCGGAACTGGCGGACGTCCGGGCTGACATAAACCACGCTGTTGGAGGGGAGAACCGTGCCCGGATGAAAGGTGAACTGGACCGCACCCTCGATCTTCCAACCGCTGAGATCCAAGGCGAGCCCCGAACGGTTGGTGAGCACGATGAACTCCTGGGCTTGGCTGCCTGAGATTGGATTGAATTCCACATCCAGGATTTCCGGGGTGGCATCCTCGGGCTGCGACAGGGGGATGCCGGCGTTGTTGGCGTTGTTGATGCCGATGGCCCGTGCGGTGTTGGTGATGCTGTGGGTGATGTACCAGTGGCGTCGGCGCGGTTCGATGAACTGGTTGAGCAAATCGCCCACGCCCGCGGCGAAGGTCTTGTTGGCGGCCCACGGTGAAACACCCCATTTGGCCCGGTCCAGCAGGGCCTCTGGCCCGATGAGGTTGGTGAGGGCGACCACGCGGTTCTCCAGGATCCGCTTCTCAAAAGGGGTTCCTGGCGGCTGTACCAGCAAGTCGAGAATGGAGCGTTGGCGGCGCAGGAGCATCTGGCGCGTTTCGGGCAGTCGGACGATGACGTCGTAGAGGCGGTTGAAGTTGCCGCCGGTGCTGGAGCCTCCGTACAGCGGGTGGCTCTTGGATGCATCCACCGTGGCCTCCAGCGGATTGCTGCCGCCGTAGAGCTGTCCCCACGAAGCATTCATGTCGAAGGGGATGTTGCGCCACAGTCCGTCGCCAAAGGTGTCCCGGTAGAGGCTCATGTTGGCCCACACGTCGTCGTTCTCGGCGCACCACCGGGTGCCGGCCAGATGGTTGATGACCTGAGGCACATCGAGCAAATCGAACACCGTGTTGCGTCGGGTGGTCAGCGGGGATGTCTCGCGGATGCCGTTGGCCAGTTGCAGATAGTCGGTGCGGCTGGGGTCGTTGTCAGGCTCGAGCTTCTGGAAGACGCCGGTGCTGGAGAAGTCCGGGGTCAGGTTGCCCACGGCCTTGTAGAGGGCACCCCGCGGATCATAGCCCATGCGTTCCACCTGTTCTTGGCCGATGACATCGTTGTGGAAGGCCAGTTGGTAGAATTGGCCATTGAGGTGGACTCGGACGGGATAGTGGAACGGCGATGGGACTCCGATCCCTTCGAGGAACCAGAAACACAAATTCTGCCGCAAGTAGGCCGGGTCCAGGTATTCAGCCAAGAGTGCCGATTTTCGGACACTGCCGCCGGGTCCGGGATGGCGGAGTTCGTACCCCCGGTTGAACTCCAGGCGATGCGACTTCTTGTTGAGCCCCGCCGAGGTGTTTCCGCGCAGTTCCATGTAGGCGTTGTCATAGAGCTTGCCGTCGTGGAAGAGGGTGATCCGACCGCCGGACTCGGTGTCGATGCCGGCCAATTGATTGGGGGCGATGAAGAGGTGGAAGACTGGCAGTTGTGTCACCAGATTGGTCAGTTGGACCATGGTGCCGAGGTATTCCGGGGAAGTGGTCGCGCTGGGGAAGAGCGGCCAGCGGGACGCGGCGCCTTGGGTGTCCGTGGCCACGATCCGATAACGGATCATTTGCCCCGGCGAGGCCAGGTCGGCGGGCAAGGTTGCTGCGTAGAGGCCATCCCCGGCGGCACCGTCTCCGTGAGCCCCGTCATCCCACATCGGGATCCCGGTCTCCGCACCGAAGAGGATACGGTAGCGCAGGGTGACACTGGATACCGCTTGGAAGGTGTTGCGGACCTGGGCCGTGACGCGGAGGTCCTCGGTATCGGTGGGGACCTGGGGTGTGTGCACGACATCCGCGATGAGTGGTCCGGGCAGGGCGGTACCTCCCAGGTTGGGCGCTCCGGGTGTGGGTTGTGTGAAGTAGACCCCCGAAGGTCCGCGTTCCCAGGAATTGCCCTGAGGCACCTGGACAACGCCATGCGAGAGGTCGGGCACTTGCGGTGGATAGGTCGGTTTGAACTCGCTGGCGATGTTTGTGCCGTCCGGACGCACCAGCGCCAGGTATTCACCCCCCGCTGAGAGTTGGAAATTGGTGTGCAGGCGCGATCCCGGAGTCTTTCGGTCGGCCCCTGAGGCGAAGACCACCAAGAACCCGCCGGCCGCCAAATTGGTTTCAGGAAATCGCCACTTCGTCAGGTTGCCGGCGTCATCCGTGAGCGACCATCCGCGCAAGTTGAGGGGGGCATCCGACGGGTTGAAGACTTCGATCCAGTCCGTGTACTGCCCGGTTTCGTCCTTGAGGGTGCGGGTGTTGGAAGCCATGAACTCGCTCAGGTACGGCGCGGCTTCGGAGGCGTCCGGGTCCAGTCGCACGGTCCACGGCAGACCAGCGAAGGCGTTGGGTTGCGAGGCCCGATCGTTGATGCCGTGAACGAGGGTCCAGGCAAACTGCACTTGTCCGACCGGTGGAGCGGGGAAACTGAATCGGAACTGGCTTCCGCCCAGTGCGGTGACAGTCGTTGCGGGCACTCCATTGACGAGAAGGTCGGATGCCTCCACGCCTGTCACCGGTTCGCTGAAAAGAACGGAGACCGAATCCAAAGATCGCACGGTGGCTGCGGAGGCGGGAAGCAATCCAGTGATGGTCGGTGGCGTGTGATCCACCAACTGGAAGGATCCGCCCCCGTTGCCTTCAATGGCCGGGTCGAAGCGGTTGGGCGGCTCGGCCAGATCGACCACAGCGAGTCGGGAATCCCACTCCACGGTGACCGCTCCATAGGCCGGTTGGGGAAATTCGAAGCGGTAGGAGGCCGGAGGGGTGGTCGTGACCGTTTTGGCTCCGATGCCATTGACCAGCAGGTGCGCCGCCACGACTCCGGTGACGGGTTCGCTGAAGGTCACTGTCAAGGCGGTGAACGCCTCGACCGTGGAACCGGGGACGGGGTCCATGCGGAGCACCCTCGGTGCCACCGAGTCTTTGGGGACTGCCTCCAGCGAGGCATCGAAGCCCAGATCACTGCTGCCGAGGCTGCTCTGGAAAACTTGGATCGCCAGGACGTTGGTCCCGGTCTGCAGGTGCTGGACCCCGTCTGGCAGGGTGTATTCCGTGAAGGCAACGGGTTCCGCGGCATTGGTCGCCAAGGTTGCCAAGCCCACCGCATCGCCCGGGGAGCCCGGCACATTCACCCGCAGCACCTCGTTGCCATTGATCCATGCCACGAAGCCGTCGTCGACCAGTGCGCCCATCCGAAGGCTGACCACCTCGGATGGGTTTGAAACGATGAAGGAGCGGCGCAGGAAGATCGACCCATAGACACTTTGCATGCCGGTGATTTGCGTGCCGCCCGGCAGAACATCGCCGAACCAGAAGGGGGCGGGTGCCGAAGCGAACTGGGTATCCGGGAAGTCCACGGTGCGCCAGGCCGTGACCGGGGCTGATGCTTCGTTGGTTCCAGGTCGCCAGCGCCAGATCGCGCCTTGGGGTACGAGAGTTTCTGCTCGGAGTCCGACCCCGTTCGGCGTGACCGCTCCAACCAGCAGCGAGATCAACCACCCGAGTGCGGTTCGGACGGCTCGTCTCCGCCAAGTTTTGCGGTCCGACACTCGTCGCCAGGCTTCCGGGATCATTGGCCCAGACTAGGAGGACCTGGGATGATCAACAAGCGTGGCGGGTCCGATGGGTGGGTCCGATCCGTCGGACAGCCTCCGGCGCGTCACTCGAAGTGTGGTTCGTTGTCGCGGTTCCAAAAGCGGGCCACGGCCTTGCGTTGAGCGGGGTCTTTGTGGAGTTGGCCGATGATGTCGAGGCGGCGCTTGGATTCGGCATGGCCGTCGCAGAAGACCAGCGAGGTTCGGCCGGCGTGGAGCTCCAGCGGCCATTGGCGCTCCTCGTACATGCCGATGAATCCGCTCCAGTCGCGGTCACCCTTTTTTTTCACGTCCCAGTTGCTGTCGCCGAATGCGATCATTTCGGTGGGGTTCTTCACGGAGGCCTCCTTGGTTTCGCCCCAGACGGGATCCCCGAGGTAAACACCGAGCCCGGTGTTGGGCGTCTGCCCGGCGAAGGCGCCCCAGACGTTGTAGCCGTAGCTCATGAAGAAGGTGCCTCCGGGGCGCAGGCGCACCTCGTCCTTCAGGTAGCCCAGCTTGGCCGGGGCCCCGCTGCCGAACTTCGGAACCCATTGCGACTGCTGGGGCGCGGCCGGGCACCGGAAGACATCGGTGTTCTGTCCGCCATACATGCTGCTGCGGAGCAACGCCGGCCAGATCCACGCGGCACCGTCTCCGCCGTCGATACCCACCGGATAGACTCCGTGGTCCATGATGTAAGTCATGGTCGCCAAGCCCATCTGCCGCAAGTTGCTGAGGCATTTGACACCGTTCGCCTTGGCCTTGGCCTTCGAGAGCGCTGGCAAGAGCATCCCGGCCAAGATGGCAATGATGGCGATGACCACCAAGAGTTCGATCAGGGTGAATCCGGTGGTGCCTTGGGCGCGGTGGCCGATCCATTGGTTCAGGGTTTTCGGAGGCATGGGATGCGTGGGGGAGGATTTTCCGGGGTATGGAATTTCTTTAGCACCCGTTGGCCATCCACGGAAGGGGAATCCGCCGATGGGTTTACCCTCCGCGACCTACCGGTGGCAGCGGGGTTGGACCGCAGTGAGCATTGGATCGCAGCATCTCAATTCCCATCGTGCGTCAGCCCGAAAGTTCCTGCCTTCCGAACGAGCCCTGCGAGCGTAGGTCCAGCCCCGCGGAGCCATTCCAAGATTGCATCTCCTTCACCGTGGATTGGTGTTTCCGGGCAGCCCCCGCTGCCGGTGCGGCCCATTCGTTCCTCCTGCAACCCCTCGCCTCCGGGCTTTCCGGCGGCGGGGCCGCTGCGCTAGGCTCGGGCCCATGTTCGACTCCCTGAGTGGCAAATTGCAGAACGTCTTCCGCAACCTGCGGGGGCTGGGGAAGATTTCCGACGGCAACGTCTCGGAGTCCCTGCGCGATGTGCGCATGGCGCTGTTGGAGGCCGATGTCCACTTCAAGGTCGCCAAGGACTTCGTCGAAGCGGTGAAGGGCAAGGCCTTGGGCGAAGAAGTCGTCCAGTCAGTCCATCCGGGTCAGCAGATGATCAAGATCATCAGCGATGAATTGGTCACCCTCCTGGGATCGGAGAATCAAGGGCTTCACCTTTCGGGCAATCCGGCCTGCATCCTCATGTGCGGTTTGCATGGTTCCGGCAAGACCACCAGTTCCGGCAAGCTGGCCAAGCTGTTGCTGAAGCAGGGGAGGCTGCCACTGCTGGTGGCTGCCGACGTGTATCGTCCGGCGGCCATGGATCAGTTGGCGACCCTCGGCGCTCAGATCGGTGTTCCCGTCTTTGTGAAGAAGGGTGAGACCGATGTGCTGAAGATTGCCCGCGAGGCGCTCGAATACGCGGCTGGCCACCAGTGCAACACGGTGATCTTCGACACCGCGGGCCGCCTGCAAATCGATGAGACCCTGGTTCAGGAACTGGTGCGTCTGCGTGATTTGATCAAACCGGCCGAGACGCTGCTGGTCCTCGATGCGGCCACGGGTCAGGAGGCCGTCAGTGTGGCGACCCATTTCGACAAGGCCCTCAACATCACGGGTGCCATCTTGAGCAAGCTCGATGGTGATGCTCGCGGCGGCGCGGCCTTGTCGTTTCGGCATGTCGTGGGCAAACCCATCAAGTTCATGGGTGTGGGCGAAAAGCTCGACGACCTCGAGCCGTTCCATCCCGAGCGCATGGCCCAGCGGATCCTCGGCATGGGAGACGTGGTCTCGTTGGTCGAGAAGGCGATGGATCGCGTCGACGCCTCCAAGGCGATGGATTTGGAGGAGAAGATGCGCAAGGGGCAGTTCACCCTGGATGACTTCCTGGTTCAGCTCCGCGAAATGAAGAAACTGGGACCGCTCCAGGACATCGTTGGTTTGCTGCCGGGTGGTTCCGAGATGCTCAAGAACACCGATCTCTCGAAGAGCGAGAAGGACTTCAAGCGCATGGAGGGCATCTTGTGCGGCATGACCCGTCAGGAGCGTGGTTCTCCGCAAATCCTCAATGCCCGGCGTCGTCAGCGCATCGCCAAGGGCTCGGGGGTCACCGTGACGGAGGTGAACAATTTGCTGAAACGCTTCGATGAGATGCGCGAGATGATGCGCAAGATGGGTAAGTTCCAGAAGATGATGTCCAAGATGGGCGGGGCCGGTGGACTCATGGGCAAGATGCCTTTCGGGCGCTGAGAGCCTGTCTGAGCTTGTCTGCGGCCTGGAAGCGGGTCCGAGCTGCCCAGTTGAGGCGATCGTGTCGTGTCAGGCCTCGGCGAAGAGATCCGAGACAGCCGACCAGATGGCCTCCTCGACGCCGTCCAGGGTTCCGCCGGCATCGACTTGTCGCCAGCGATCGGGATCCGCCCGGAACGACTCCCGGAAGCCGTGGGCCACCCGGGCAAAAAAGGCTTCCTGCTCCTCATCGAAACGATCCGATGGCTCGGACGTCCCTTGCGCGGCCTTGCGTCCCGCCAAACGGGTTTGGGCGATTTCCGGGGCCACGTCCAACCAGAGCGTCCTATCCGGTCGCAGTCCTCCAACGGCCAGTTGGATCACGGACTGTACAGCCGCCAAATCCAGTCCGCGTCCGTGCCCCTGATAGGCCACGGTCGAGTCGTAGAAGCGGTCGCAAAGAACCACATGGCCGGAGCGCAAAGCGGGCAGAATCCGGCTGCGGACCAGTTCGGCCCGACTCGCGTTCATGAGCAGCAGTTCGGTTTCGGGACACATGCCCCGGCCGTCTGGATCGTGCTTGAGCAGGTGGCGAATTTTTTCACCCAGCGGTGTTCCGCCGGGTTCCCGGAGTTCCAGGACGGATCGCCCTTGGCGGCGAAGTCGCTCGGCCAGTCGGGCGATTTGCGTGGACTTCCCGGCAGCCTCGCCGCCCTCAAGGGTGATGAAGCGACCCGGCAGGCTCACGGTTGGGCCGTCTTGGCCGGGGTGGCGGAGCGAACCGTCTTGAAGGCGGCGCTGTTGAGGAAATCTGCCAGAGAAGCCATCTGGTCTTCGTCGAGGATGCCGCCCTGTTTGAGATCGAATGCGGGCATCAGGCTGTTGGGTTTGCCGTTGCGGATCCACTGCATCCAGAAGGCCCGGTCTGTGGGGTGCCTCAGTTCCCGGAGCGCCGGCACCATGGTGGCCTTGTTTTCGGCGTCGTGGCAGATCCCGCAGGCGGTGGCGTAGAGCTCGGCGCCCTTCTTGCCCACCGTCGGAGCCACATGGCAGGATGCGCATTCCCCGCGGAAGACGGCCTGACGGTCCGCAGCGGCCACGGCCAGATTGCGCTGGCGGTCCGCCGCCCGCATCCGACTCGGATCCGGCGGGGCGATGTGCACCTTCACATTGAGAAGAATCGAACCGACATCGGTCGAGACGGTCACTGTCTTGACGATGGTCCCGGCCTTGCCCAGGAGGTTCATGTTGCCCGAGACCTCCCCGCCCTTGCCGGGCTGGATGACCCAGGGAGTTTCCGGAAGACGGGCCACAGTGCAACCGCAACTGGTCTTGGTGCTGGTGATGGTCACGGCATTGGTCCAGACGTTGGTGAGCGCGAAGCGGAAGTCGACCGATTGCTCCCCATCCTTGGCGTGGATTTCGCGGGTCTGCGTGTCCCAAGCCAGCGCCTGCGGGTATTGGATCCGCGTGGTGGCGGGTGCAGTGTCGCCGGGTGCCGGCAGCGCGCGCTGGAAGGCGTTGATTTCCAGTCCGCCGGACCGTGTCGGAGCCTGCGCGAGCAGTCCGCCGGTCAGCAGCGTCAGCGCCGTCCACCACTTCCATCCCATCCATCCGGAACTCATGGGAGAGGCAATATCAGATTGCCCTGGGAGGGCGAGCCTGTTTTGACGGCCCAGTCGGGACGACGGGATGCCGTTCGCGACGTGGGATTGGGTTGGCACAGATCGCTGGGGACCAGTATGCAACGGGCGGCAACGATGGGTGACACTTCCTTCCAATGGCTCAGGACGGGCGACGAGGCCTTTTCGGCTTTGATCGCTGCGATCGAAGGAGCGCGGAGTTGTGTCTGCCTGGAGACCTACATTTATGCCGATGGGAACCCTGGTGAGCCGGTCCGTGACGCGCTGATTCGCGCCGCCCGTCGTGGCGTCTCGGTTCGTGTCCTGATCGATGGTTTGGGTTCTTCGTCCCTCGATGAGGGGTTCTTCGATCCGTTGCGATTGGCCGGTGGCGAGATTCGGGTTTTCAATCCGTTGACGCTGCGTCGATTGCCGGTCCGCAGTCACCGCAAGCTGCTGGTGATCGACCAGGATCTGGCCATCACCGGGGGATTCAACGTGGCTCCCGAGTACCTCGGAGACGGCGTCCGTTTCGGATGGCGGGACATTGGCATACGGCTCACGGGTCCCGTGGTGGAAGCGTTGGCCGATACCTTCGAAGCCATGTGGGACCGGGCGGATCAAAGGCCTCCGCGTTTTCCGCGACTGCGTCGTCGCAACCCGGGGGACTTCAGTCCGGGTTCGCCAGAAGGCATCCGGGTGCTGCCCAGTGGACCCGGTCGCGGTCGCAACGCCTTCTTGGCGGAGTTTTTGGAATGCCTGGAAGAGGCCCGCGACGTGCGTATCGCAGTGGCGTATTTCCTGCCGGGATTGGCTCTTCGAGCCGCACTGCGTCGGGTCGCTGCGCGTGGTGGGCGAGTGCGGATCTTGGTGCCGGGAAAATCCGATGTGTCCATCTCCCTGAGGGCTGGTCGTTTTCTGTACGGCCGGATGCTCCGCTCCGGGGTGGAGATCCGGGAATACGCTCCCCAGGTGCTGCACGCAAAGCTCTACCGGGTGGACGACTCGGTCTTCGTCGGGTCGTCCAACCTCGATACCCGCAGTCTGCACATCAACCACGAGTTGATGGTGCGCATCCAGCATCCGGAGGCCGCCGCTGAAACAGCAGCATGGTTCGATGCCGCCGAATCCATGGCGGTTCCGGTGGATGCAACGACATGGGCCCGGTCGCGGTCTTGGTGGGAGCGCATCCGCGAGCGATGGAGTTTCCTCGTGCTCTCCCGGATCGATCCGTATGTGACCCGTTGGCTCGCCGAGGATCCCCGCTGAGAAACCATCACCCTCAGAGGGCGTTCTGGAGGGCCTGGATGCGATCGCCGAGAGGCGGGTGGGAGGCAAACCAGTTGCCGTAGTTGTGGCTGATCTTGAAGGCGGCCAGGGAAGCCGAGCGATCATCGAGCACGCCGCCGCCCTCGTGGATCACCTTCAGGCGTTGGAGAGCGCCGATCATGGCATCCTTGCCTTCGATACGAGCGGCCATGGCGTCGGCAGCAAACTCGCGACGGCGGCTGTAGGCCATCACGACCATCGAAGCCAAGAGACCGAGGAAGATCTGAGCCACCAGGGAACCGATGAAAAAACCGATGCCGGTGCCCGAGGAGCGGCCTTCGTCATCGCGGCGGTTGCCTTGCAGGAACGAGTCGACCAGCAGGCCGATCACCCGGGAGAAAAACACGACAAAGGTGTTCAGGACGCCCTGAAGCAACGTCATGGTGACCATGTCGCCATTGGAGATGTGGGCCACCTCGTGGGCGAGAACCCCCTCGACCTCGCGTTGGCGCATCTGGTGCAACAAACCGGAGCTGACGGCGACGAGGGCGCTGTTGCGCGAGCGGCCGGTGGCGAACGCGTTGGCCTCCGGGCTGTCGTAGATGCCCACGTCGGGCATGGGGATTCCGGCCTTCTCGGACTGGTCACGGACCGTCTGTACCAGCCACTGCTCTGTGCTGTTGGACGGGGTCTTGATGAGTTCGATGGAATACGCCCGGATGGCCATCCACTTGGAGATCAGGAGCGAAAACAAACTGCCGGAAAAACCAATGACCAGCGACATCACCATGAGGCCGGTGTAACTGATGCCGTGGGCCCCGATCCATCGGTCGAGGCCCAGGGCCCGGACCACGATGGAGATGACCACCAGGACTGCGACATTCGTCAGCGCAAAGAGCGTGATGCGTTTCATGGATTGAAGAATCAAGGGGTCGCGCTTCAGGCGACCGGTTCAGGACAAATAGGAGGTCTGAGCCTGGCCCGCAACTGGGAGAACGGGTGCTGTTTTCAAATTGCCTCGAATCCTGAGGCTCGCGGTCCGGGCAGCGAATCTGCTCAGGAAATATTGCCAACGGCCGGTGGGTCCCGTAACACATTGCCCCAGAGCCCTCCTATGCCCCTGTTCGGTAAACCGAAGAATCCTGAAGAACACCGCTACTACCTGCTGCCCGGTCAGGGTCGGGGGGCGCGGAAGAAGCATTTTCAGCAACTCTTCGCAGCCATCATCGTGGGTTGTGTGTTCTCAGCGATCCTCGGCCTGCTGCTCTGGCAGATGAACCGGCGCTAACCCGGTTCAGCTAACGAGGGTTTTCTGAATTCCGGGCTTTCGCCAGCCACCATTGTTGCTGGCTCGCGAGGCGTTCCAATCCGTCTCGCCTCTTTTTTTCAGCGTTTCATCTCTTCCCAACGCTGAAGCAAGTCCTCCATTCCATTCAGGGAGGAACCCGGGAGGGTGGGGTTCAATCGCTGGCGGATGTACTCGGCCGCCGCCTCGTGGTCGTTCACCGAGCGGGGCAAGGTGGTGCCCGAAGCGTTCGGGTGCCCGCCGCCGTCGAGCTTGGAGGCGACTTTCAAGGCCTCACCATGGCGGCTGCGGAAGCTCACGATGAACGAACCGTTACCCTTCTTGAAGAGGGTGGCCAGCACGGGATGCGGCGTGACTCCCTGTTCCAGCAATTGGTGGACGATGACATTGGTGTTGCCCACCACCGGACGTACCAATCCGACCTCCGGGCACAGTGCCTCGACATGGTCTTTGGCCCAGGCGAACCCGATGGGATCCTCCACCTTGCGTTTGACGCGCATCACTTCGAGCAGCGGGTGGTCGAGCAATCCTTCAATGCGGCCACCAATCAGGGAATGCAGGTTCCAGAATCCATACGACTTGACCAGGCTGGCGTAGTCGCAGGCCTCGATGAAATCGGCGTGGTTGTCGTGGAAAAGGTCGCCGATGTCGGTGAGTTCGACGACTCGGTCCAGCGTCGGCGAAGAGATGCCGTGTTTCTGGCAGAGTTCGTAGCACAGGCGGCTGGCCGATTTGTCGGGGTCGTGGATGAGTTGAGCCGCCGAAGGTTTGGCTTCGGAAGCATGGTGATCCACCACCAGCCAACTGTTGCGGTCGAGGCGGGCCTCGAAGGTGAAGTCGCTCACCCAAGCGGTGCGCTCCGAGAGTTGGCGGGCCTTCCAGCCCTGATAGTGATAGGCCTCGAGCGCCACATCGGAGCCGAACATCTGTCCAGCCAGACGCTGCAGCAAAAGGCCGGAAACCAGCCCGTCGAGATCGCTCTCATGCGTCAACACCACCTGCGGCTCCATCAAGGTACCCATGAACCTTCAGGTTAAGGTTCAAGACCCGAACAGGAAAGCACCCTGTTCGGAATCTGGCGTGTTCGGAATCCAGACGGGGCAGGCGCCCCCAGGCCTTCGCTGGTCCCGACGACCTCGGTCACTGGGGACCGCGTGAAAGTTGCTCCAGGTAGTCGAGCACCGAAGCCAGTTCCCGGATGGTGAGTCCAGCGGCCAGCCCTTCGGGCATGAGTGAACGCGGCTGCTTTTCGCGCTGGGCGATTTGCGCAACGGGAATCGTCTGCTCGATGGCGGTGATGGTGCGCACGGTCACCGCGTCGGCGGCCTCCCGCACCACGAACCCGTCGATCTCAGTCCCGTCCTTGAGTTCGAAGTGGTTGGCGACGAACCCCTGCGCCAGGGTTTTGTTGGGCAGGAGGATCGCTTCGGCCAGTTCGCGCCGCTTGTAGACGGTGGCGATGGTGCCGAGGTAGGGGCCCTTGACCGGTTCGTCAGCCTTCACCGTGTGGCAGCCATTGCAGCCGATCTGACCGAAGAGTTGGCCCCCGCGGGTGGCGTCGCCGGCGGTCTTCTGGACCTGCGTCAGCACGTCCTCAATGGGCAGGTCGCCGACCTTGGTGGCCTTGGCTTCCGCCCGGAACTTGTCTGGGTCGATTTTCAGGCGGCCAATGGTTTCGCGGGCGGTCTTGGCGATGGTCGGGTCGGCATCATCGAGGGCGGCCACGAAGGCGGCGGCGCGAGACGCGTCACCGATTTGGGCGGCAGCCTTCAGGATTTGCAGGCGGCGTTTCGGCTGCGACCAACCGGCATCCAGCGACGCATTGGCCGCGGCCCGGGCTTCTGGCGCACCCACCTTGCGCGAGGCCAGGCGCAGCACCGCGGCCTCGGCCAGCGCCGAGGCGGGGCCATCGGCCTCGGCCGCCACGGCTTCAAACACGCCATGGACCTGATCGAGCTTCGGCGCGTTCCGGAACGCGGTGGCGGCCTTCTCGGCGAGGTTGTTCTCGGACTTCGTGGCCTGGACCTTCGGCAAGGCCTTCAGCACGGCGCGCCAGGCTTCGGGGTCCACGGTCTTGACCAGTGCGATGACCGCCTGGGCTCGTGCGGCGTCAGAAGTCTCGGTTGCGTTGGCAGCCCGCACCAGCAGCGGCACAGCCCTGGCTGGGATGTCTTCCGACTCCGCCAACTGGCCCGCTACTGCCGGCAGCAAGCTCGGTTCGGAAGCGGCCCGGGTCAGAAGGGTTTCGAGGGCGTCACCGGCGGGAATGCGATGGCGGGAAAACTCGCGCCCGATGAATGCCGCCTCGCTGGCCTCGGCGCGGTTCAGTTGGGCTTTCAAGGCCGCGGCGATGCGGGTCGTGCCCTCCCAGGGTTCCGGCTGGTAGTAGGGCCCGCGGGTGTCCGGGCGCGTGCCCCAGGAGTCGCCTTTCCACGGACCTTCCTGGAAATGCAGGCGGCAGAGTGCGGTGATCAATCCGGCGCGGCGGGATTCTGCTTTTTCGGACGACAGTCGCTGGATGAGTGCATCGGCCACGCGGGTTTGGTGCAGCGACTGGAGCACCCGCAAGGCGGCGGTGCGCACCTCGGGTCGGGCCTTCGGTTGATCAATGACCTTCAGGCAGGCATCGACCGCCGACACATCGGTCAAGGCCCGAACGACGGCATGGGCGACGATGGGATCGGGATCGGCCAAATGGCTGACCAGTGCCGGAGCCGCGGCCGGACCCACCAGGCGTGAGGCATTGTTGCCGGCCGCACGGCGCACCACCGGGTTGGCGGAGTTGAGCAGACGTTCGATCCAGTCCGGGGAAACGAGTCCGCGCGGTTGGGGTGAACCAGCGAGCGCGTGCAAGAGGGCCGGTGCCAACACTTCGTCGCTCATCATGCGGGGTAGCCGGCTCTTCGATTCCTGCGGAAAGCCCAGGATCATGGCATTCACCGCGGCGATGCGGGAAGCTTTGCTGGCGGTTTCATCGGTGGCCACATTGCGCAAATGCTCCAGCACCGAGTTCCGATCCACGCGGGCCGCGGCGGTCCGACGCAGCAGGGATCGTTGGGCCTCCAGCCGGCGTCGATGGCTGGGGGAGCGGAGGGCTTCGACCAATTTCTCAGGCGACAGCGTTTCGAAGTTCGGCATCGCCGGCGGGGTGTAGCCCTTCGGGGCGACACGGGCGATGAACCCGACTTCGGATCCCACCCAAGTGAAGGACGCGCCTTTCCAGCTGGCGGCATAGACGGCGCTGTTGCCGTCCACATCGAGGTCGGTGACCCGCGGGAGTCGCACGAATTCCTCCTGGCTGGCAGTCATGGTGGCTCCCTTCGGAGTGAGTCCGTGGTGGTAAACCCAATCGCGACCCCAATCGGCGGTGAAGGGAGCGTTGTTCCAGCGGGCGGGCAGACCGGGTTCGTCGATCCAGGCGGCACCGCATCCAGAGCCCCCACCGTAGTCTGCCAGGGGTTGGATGATTTCGTCGCCGAAGTTCTTGAAGAGGCGCGGGTAACCGTGCTGCGTTCGCCCGCTGAAGTGGTGGAGCCGGATGTCCCAGCCGCCGCCGTCATTGGTGTTGTCGCGCGTGAAGCCTTCGAGCTCGGGGCTCAGGGCCACCTCCAGGATATTGCGCGTGCCGTCGGCCCAGGTTTCCAGGCCGCTGCCGTCGGGGCGGAACCGCACCACGCCGCCACCACGCATTTGCAGTCGGGTGCCGTCGGTGCCCTCGGCCTCCATGAAGCCGAAGTCGCCGATGGCCGCATACAGCCAACCATCGATGCCCAGGGTCAATCCATTGGAACCGTGGTCGGCCGGTCGGTCCTTGAAGGTCCAGCCAATGCCGCGGATGAGCGTCTGCTTCTCGTCAGCCACGCCGTCCCCGTTCTTGTCGATGAACACGCTTACGTCCGGCGGATGAAGCAGGTAGAGACGGTCGTGATCCCAAACCAATCCGCGCGGCGAATCGACGTCAGCCACGAAGGCCTTCACTTCGTCGCCCTGACCGTCGCCATTGGTGTCGCGCACGCGCAGCACTCGGCCCAGGTGCGGTTTGCGATCGAGCGATCCATTGCCGTCGCTGGACACATACAGTGTGCCGTCGGTCGCGGCCGCCACGAACACCGGGTAATTCACGGCGGGCGGTGTCGCGAAGATCGTCACCTGGAACTCCGGCGGGGCGCTGACATCTTTCATCATTCCCTCAACCTTGCTCGCAGTCACCGCGGGCAATTGGGTCAATTCCTCCGGAGTGGGTTGTCGATCCTTGGCGGTGAAGGTTTGGGCCCCTACGGGTGGCAAGGCCAGACCGAGAGCGGCCAACCAGCTGAGTCGCGAACGAGGAGAGATCATGGCGGGAGTTCATTCTGACGTCTCGCCACCATCGCTGGCAATGGTCGGGCTCCGGCTCCCGTGACAGTTGTTTGGGCGGACCGGGAAGTCCAGGCCCCTTCGGCATCAAACCCCGGACCTGGGCAGGAGTTCTTCGATGGGTTTGCCAAAGGGCAGGATGGGCATCGGTCGGCCGCCCAGATCCAGGATGGACTCGGAGGCGTCGATTCCCAGATGTCGGTATACCGTGGCCCAGAGGTCGTTGGGGCTGAGCAGGCGTTCGGTCGGGTATTCCGCCCGGGCGTTGGTGGCTCCGACGATTTGTCCGGTGCGCATGCCGCCGCCAGAGACCAGCAGTGACATCGCCTGGGGCCAATGATCCCGGCCCGGTTGCACGACGCCAGTCTGGGATCCTTTGACCCGCTCCAACCGGGGGGTTCGACCGAACTCTCCGGTGACCACCAAGAGCACCCGCTGGTCGAGCCCGCGGTCGTAGAGGTCTTCAATCAGGGCCGCCACCGCTTGGTCGTAGGCGGGGAAGCGCCACTTGGAGTCTTCGAAGATGTGGCAATTCACCGCATGGGAGTCCCAGTTGTAGGTGCATCCGGCGGGGATGGGTTTGCCGGGGAAGGGGTTCTCCCAAACCATGGTCACGAAGGGACAACCCGCTTCGACCAGACGCCGTGCCAGCAACCCCCGCTGTCCATAGGCGTTCCAGCCGTAGCGTTCCCGGGTGGCAGGTGTTTCCTGCTTGAGGTCGAAGGCTTTTTGCACCCCGGCGTGCGTCAACATGGTGACGGCTCGCTGGCTGAATTGATCCATCGCCTCCATCAACCCGCTGCCGTCGAGATCGCGACGGAGTCGATCCATTCCGGAAAGCAAATGGGACCGATCCTCCATCCGGGTGGCCATGTCGGGGGTGAGGCTGAGATTTTGCACCTTGAAATCAGGCGCGCTCGGATCACCCACCACCATGAAAGGGGTGTGGCTGGATCCCAGATAGGACGGCCCGAGGCTGAAGACGTCGATGTGGCTGCGTCCGTCGTCCACGCCAGCGATGCAGGCGGGAAGACCGGATTTTTGCCGAGCCTCCAACGCGCGGCTCACGATGGACGTGACGGCCGGCGCGTCGTTGACGAACTCGGTGGGGGTGGCCGGAATGCGGCCGGTCATGAAGCGCTTGTGAGCGCCGCCATGGTCGGAGAAGTCGTGGCACACCGAGCGCACCAATGTGAAGCGGTCGGCGACCTTGGCCTGCCGGGGAAAGAGTTCGCAAATGTCGATGCCCGGCACGTTCGTCCGGATGGGTCGGAAATCGCCGCGGAATTCCGCGGGCGCATCCGGCTTCATGTCATAGGTGTCGAGCTGCGAGGGTCCGCCCGGCAGCCACACGAAGATGACGGCCTTGTCTTGCGAGTTCGGAATGCCCAAGGGCGCGCCGGATGCAGCCAGCGAGCGCAGGCGCAGGAAATCACTCAGGCCCAGGCCCAACGCGCTGAGGCTTCCCAGTTCCAGGAAGCTGCGTCGGGACAGTGGGCCTGAGCAGGGTTTCATCGGAAGGCCTCGACCGAGGTGGCTGAACTCGGTTCAGGGGATTGGGGTCAGATATCCCAACCCTTGCGGCTGTCGCGCTTCACGAAGCGGGCGGCCTCCGGCAAGTTGGTCGAGCGCATGTTGGGGCCGTCCCAATCCATGACCTTGCCTTCGCCGACCCGCACCGCGATGCAACCCAACAGGATGATTTCGGTGAGGTAGGCGGCGATGTCGAAGTTGGAGTAGGCGGGAGTGCCGTCGCGCATCATCTGGAACCACTCTTCGTTGTGGCCCGGCGAGCGGGGAATGCTCTGGGGGACTGCCTTGACCGCTTCGTGTGCATCACCGGGCAGGAAGATCTTCTCGTTACCCACCATGATGAAGAACTGGGAACCGTAATCGTCCGGCGAGAACAGCTTGCCCTTGTCGCCCACCAGCAGACACCCGCTGGACGGCAACGATCCCTTGAGGGTGACGATCTCGCGGGTGAGATCGGCGCTCGGACGAAGCGGGGCCAAGTCCTTGTCCGACGGATTGCCATCGTACCACCAGAACTTCAGCGGCGGCAGGCCGTCGCGTTCGGGGAATTCGAAGCGGATGCGCGAGGTCTTGGCGAAGGTCTCGGGGAAGGATTGCGAGGTCAGTTCGGCCACGACTCGGGTCGGGTAGCCCAGCTTGAGGGCCCGGAAGGGCATGTTGACCGTGTGGCAGGCCATGTCGCCCAAGGCACCCGTGCCGAAGTCGTTCCAGCCACGCCAGGCGAAGCCGTGGTAGACACCTTTCTTGAAGGGGCGGTGCTGCGCCGGCCCGAGCCACAAGTCCCAGTCGAGCGACTCGGGCACCGGGTCGGAACCTTCGGGCCGCGCCAGGCCTTGCGGCCACACCGGCCGGTTGGACCAGACGTGCAACTCAGTGACGTTGCCGATGATCCCGGATTGGATCACCTCGACCGCGCGACGCAGGCCACTGCCCGCGCTGCCTTGGTTGCCCATTTGGGTGGCCAGTTTTCCGTCTCGGGCCAGCTGCCGCAGGATGCGGGCTTCATGGACCGTCTGGGTGAGCGGCTTCTGACAGTAGATGTGTTTGCCCAGGCGCATGGCCGTGGCCGCGGCGATCCCGTGGACGTGGTCGGGCGTGGAGATGGTCACCGCGTCGATCGATTTGCCGATCTGGTCGAACATCTTCCGGAAGTCCTGGAATTGCTGGGCCTTCGGATACTTCTGCCCCTTCTGGGCGAGCGTGGTCCGGTCGACATCGCACAGGCCGACGATGGTGCCGCCGCAACGTGCCGCATCATCGGTGTCGCTGGAGCCTTTGCCGCCGACGCCAATGCAACCGATTTGGATCCGGTCATTGGCCCCCAAGACCGATCCCACGTAGGGGAAAGCGAAGGCGGCGGCGGTGGCGGCGGCGCTTTGGGTGAGGAAGCGGCGACGGTTGAGGCCGGAAAGGCCGATCGATGGCTTGGATTTCATGGGGCGGTCCAAGGCGTTAACAGGCCAGACTCCCTGAGTCAATGCGGGCTCTGTCGCATCGCAAGGAGGGTCGTTGAGCCGCCCTCTGCGGGACGCTTCCCGATCATCCGGGCCGATCCGTGTCCCGGAACGGGCGCTTGACCGGCTTGTCCGGCGGTTCGTAGTGTCCCGCCTCTTTGCCGGAATGCAGTTGTGCGTTCCGGCGTCATCCTATCGCAGCAAGAAGCACATGAACGTTTCCGTCGAGAATCTGGGTCCGTGCAAGAAGCTCCTCCGCGTCGAGGTGCCCGTCGAGCAGGTCAACGCCGCCTTTGACACTGTGACCGCCAGCTTTCAGAAGCAGGCCCAGTTGCCCGGTTTCCGGCCCGGCAAGGCTCCCAAGCACCTGATCGTCAAGTCGTACGAGGGTCAGATCAGCGACGAGGTTCGCAAGAAGCTCTTCAGTGATTCCTACGCCGCCGCCGCCGCCCAGGAAAAGCTGCGCATCCTGGCCACCCTCGATGTCGAGGAATTGGCCTTTGGTCGGGGTTTGCCATTCTCTTACACGGCCACCATGGAGCACGCTCCGGAATTCGAGGTGCCTGAGTACAAGGGTCTCAAGGCCCAGCGCCCGGTGTCTCAACCCACCGACGCGGATGTGGAACGCGCGCTCAATATCCTGCGCGACCAGCAGGTCCGCTACAACGACGTCTCCCGCGCCATCCAGGCCGATGACATTGCCGTGGTGAACTACAAGGGCACCCTCGATGGCAAGCCTTTGACCGATGAGTTCCCCACGGCCCGTGGTCTCACCGAGAAGCAGAATTTCTGGGTCCAGGTGAAGGAAGAATCCTTCATTCCGGGCTTCACCACCCCGCTGGTCGGTGCCAGCGCAGGCGACAAGCGCACGGTACCGCTGACCTTGCCGGCCGACTTCGTCATCGCCGGTCTTTCCGGCAAGAACGTGGTCTATGAGCTCGAGGTCGTGGGTGTGAAGGAAAAGGTTCTCCCCGCCGTGAACGACGAGTTTGCGAAGGGTTTCGGTGCCGAAGATCTGGCCAAGTTGACCGATGGCATCCGCCAGGATCTCAAGAATGAGTTGGAGTTCCGCGGCCGCAAGGCCCTGCGCGACCAGTTGCTCAAGGTTCTTCTGGACTCCGTCAGCTTCGATCTCCCGGAGAGCGTTGTTGCCAACGAGACCCGCAACGTGGTGTACAACATCGTCAACGAGAACCAGCAGCGGGGTGTCGCCAAGGAAATCATCGAGGAGCGCAAGGATGAGATCTTCACCAGCGCCGCCGCCAGCGCGAAGGACCGCGTCAAGGCGTCCTTCATCCTGGGTCGCATTGCCGACAAGGAGAACATCAAGGCCGAGCAGAAGGAGATGACCCAGCGGATCATCGCCTTGGCCGAGCAGAACAAGGTCGCCCCGGAGAAGATGGCCAAGACGCTGCAGGAGCGGAACGCCTTCCAGGAGCTGGCCCAGGAAATCGTCATCGGCAAGGTGCTCGACTTCATCGAGCTCAACGCCCAGGTCGAAGAAGTGGCCACCCCTTCCCCGTCCGAGACGAAGGCTTGATTGGGAGGGGCCCTTCCTCAGGGGGGCTTGAGGTTTCAACGACAACGGCGGCCAAACCTTGGCCGCCGTTGTGCTTTCTGGATTCCGTGTTTCCGGACGGCGCGGCGGCCGCTCTCAGCGGCAACGCTGCGCCAGCAACTCAACCAACCCGGACAGCACTTCTTCGCGGTCGTTGCCCGCCAGGCTGAGGGCCAGTTGGGCGGTGAGAAAGCCGTGTTTGGCCCCCATGTCGTAGCGACGTCCGGCCGTTTCGAACGCCAGATAGCGTTCCTTCCGCGCCAGGGTCGAGAGGGCGCCGGACAAGGTCACCGAACCGGTCCCCTCGCTCACCTGACGCTCGATCAAGTCCATGACTGAAGGGGTGAGCACATGCATTCCGAAGAAGCAGAGGTAATGGGCTGCGCGCAATCCTGGGATCACCAGGCGCTGTTCCGCCAAGGTGGGAGTCGGCTTTTCCAGGACCTCCGAGATTTCGTACAACGCGTCCCGGCCGCTCACCCGACGGCCACCAATCGCACCGAAGTAGGGGAGTTTGCTTTCGTGTGTGGCTTGGACCGCGGAAACGGCGCAGCGCTCATGGGCTGCGGTCTCCACCAGTTGTCGGGCGCAACGGACCGTCGTGGCGCTGACATAGACATGGTCGCCGACCATCAGGAGGAAGGGTTCCTCTCGCGTGAAAGTTCGTCCGCAGGCCACCGCATGGCCGTAACCCCGTGGTTCAGCCTGTTCAATGAAGCGAAGTTTGCGACCGTGGATTCCCGCCGCCTCCGAGTAGGCCGCTTGGTCTCCCGGATGAATGACCACGGCGATTTCTTCGATGCCGGCCGAGAGGGCCTCCTCGATCACCACTCCCAAGGCGCTGCGGGAGACGCCGTCTTGATCCACCAGGGTTTGCAGCGGCAGTGTGCGCTGGTTGCGCCCGGCGGCGGTGATCAGAGCCTTCTTGATGTTCATCGATGTTTCGACCGTGGCAGAACGGCTTTGCCTTGTCAGCAGGAGGAGAGGGGGTAGTCCATGCCTCCAGTGGGTCCCATCGGCGGGCTCGACCAAAATTTTTCGAAATCCGTTCCCTGCCTCGACAGGGACCGGAGTGAAGGTTAGGAGTCCTTCACAGCGTGAACCTGATCCAGATCACTCCGGGAGCCGGGGGCATGTATTGCGGGAACTGTTTCCGCGACAACGCCTTGGTGGCGGAGCTGCGTCGCCAAGGCCATGACACCGTGATGGTGCCCTTGTACTTGCCAATGACACTGGACGAGGCCCCCACCGTGGGAACCACGCCCACGTTCTTCGGTGGGATCAATGTCTTCCTTTCCCAGAAGCTCCCTTGGTACCGGCGGGCCCCGGCCTGGTTGCGTCAGGCGGTGGATGCACCCTGGTTGCTCAAGTGGGCTGCGGGCAAAACCGCCAAGACCCGGCCCCAGGACGTGGGTGAACTGACCGTCTCCATGTTGCGTGGCGAGGAGGGCTGCCAGACTCGCGAACTTCAGGACATGATCGCCTGGATGTCCCGGTTGCCCCGACCCGATGCCGTCTACCTTTCCAATGCCCTGCTGCTGGGTTTTGCCCGCCGGTTGCGTTCGGGATTGGGAACGAAGGTGATCAGTTTCCTCCAAAGCGAGGAATCCTTCCTCGATTCCCTGCCGGAACCCTTTCGCAGCGAATCCTGGCGACTGATGGCCGAACGGGGGCGGGAACTGGATGGTTGGATTGCGCCGACCCGCTACTTCGCTGATCGCATGATCCTCCGGCTGGGTTTGTCTCCCGACCGGGTTCGCGTGGCCCAGAGCGGGATTTCCCTCGACGGCTACCGGGATCTCCCCAGTCGGTCAGGGCAGGGATTCCGCGGTTCCGTGCCCACGCTGGGATTCTTTGCCCGCATGTGCCCAGACAAAGGGTTGGATACCGTTGTGGACGCCTTCATTGAACTGCGGCGCCAGGACCGATTCTCCAACTTGCGACTCAAGGTGGGTGGGGGCTGCGGGCCGAGCGATCAGCCCTTTGTGGACACGTTGCGTCGTCGGTTGGCTGAGGCGGGTTTGTCGGATGCGGCTTCGTTTCATCCCAATCTTTCCCGGGATGAGAAGGTGGCCTTCCTGGCTTCGTTGGATGTGCTTTCGGTGCCGTCCCGCTTCAGCGAGGCCTTTGGTTTGTTTGTCGTCGAAGCCATGGCGGCCGGAACACCGGTGGTCCAGCCCGATGTCTGTGGTTTTCGAGAGATCATCATGGCGACGGGCGGTGGACGCCTGTGCCCGTCGAACACGCCGTCGGCCCTGGCGGCAACTCTCGGTGAGTTGTTCGCGGATCCGGTGGAGTTGCGGCGGTTGGGCGACTGCGGTCGACAGGCGGTGATCGAACGGTTCAGCGATGCCGCCATGGCCCGGGAGGTTCTGGATCAAACCCGTTTTCTCATCGCCGGTTCCCGAACGCCGCATTCGACCGGACACGAATGATTTTCTCATCCATGCAAACCCTCTGACAGCGCCCCATGCCGTTCTACGAATTCCGAGCAACGCGACGGGTTGAGTTCAATGAAACCGACCTGGCCGGCATCGTCCATTTTTCCAACTTCTTCCGGTACATGGAGACGGTGGAAGGTGCTTTTTATCGTTCCTTTGGTCAGTCGGTGATCCTGCGGGGTACCTCCGAGCCGTTGGGATTGCCGCGGGTCCATGCCGATTGTGATTACCTCAAACCGTTGCGTTTCGAGGATTTGGTCGAGATGCACCTGTTGGTGAAGGAGAAGCGCGAGAAGACGGTGACTTACCAAATTCGGTTTTGGCGCATCGAGCCTGGACCTGCCGAGGAAGTGGCCGTGGGCCATGTGACGGTGGTCTGTGTAGCCCGGGGCCCGGGTGGAGTGCTCAAGTCGCAACCCTTCCCCACCGATTTTTCGGCCCACTTGGAAGTCGCGCCGGCATCGGCTCTGCGAGCGGCCCGTGGTTGAGGGTTTGGTGGCCCCGCCGCTCACCGCCTTGCCCAACCCCGGATTCCCAAGCCGCAGACCCCCCCCATTTTCAGACAGGCTCTGAGCCGGTCGGTCATTCTCCCGATTGCCGGCGGAGCGTCGTGCAGTCAGTGTGGACGGCGTGAAGCGATTGCTCGCGCTCCTGTTGTGTGTGTGGTGGGTGGGTTGTGGTGCTCAGCCGCAGGCCCCGGCTCCGGCAGCCACGTCGGTACAGACGTCGACCCAAGCGTCGCCGTCGTCCACGTCATCGGGTTCACCGTCCGAATCCTCCGAGCCGGTGTTTCATCTGGCCACCGCCCAGGTGAATTTGCCTCGGGTGAAGTTGTGGATCGGTTCCAAGGAGATCGTATCGGAGTTGTGTCATACGGTTCCTCAGATCGCCACGGGCCTCATGCATCGCACGGCCATCGGGCCTGAAGAAACCATGCTCTTCGTCTTCGCCGGACCACGGGACCGGTCCTTCTACATGAAGAATGTGCCCTTCGACATCGACGTGGCCTACATCGATCAGGACGGAGTGATTCAGGAAATCGTTCGCCTCAAGGCCCAGGATGCCAAGGGGGTGCCGTCGAAATCCTCCCGCATCCAGTTTGTGCTGGAAGCCGCGCCAGACTACTTCACCCGCAATGGCTTCGGTCCGGGCACCCTCATCAGCACCGAGCGCGGCAGTCTGGCCGAGGTTCTGGGTCCGGTGGCTCAATTGAACTGAGCCCTCGCCGTTGAATCGTCGACACTTTCATCCATGAGGATCGCTTTAGCGCAGCTCAACACCACGGTCGGGGACATCGCCGGCAACGAGAGGCTGGTCCTCGAGGCCTACCGGCGCGGCGTCGATGCGCAAGTGGATCTGGTGCTGACCCCGGAACTGTCCCTCACCGGTTATCCGCCTCGGGACCTGCTCCTGAGAGAGGCCTTCATTCGGGCCAATCAGGCGGCCTTGGAACGCTTGGCCGCGGCCGTGGGTGATGTGGGGTTGATCGTGGGGTTTGTGGGAGAGAATCCCGTTCGCCCGGGGCGTCCGCTCACCAACGCGGCGGCCTTGCTGCACCGAGGTCGGGTGGTGGCCATCCGCACCAAGACTCTCCTGCCGACCTACGATGTCTTCGATGAAGACCGCTACTTCGAGCCTGCCTCGGAGAATGCTGTCATCCATTGGGAGGGGCGTCGTCTGGGGCTGACCATTTGCGAAGATATTTGGAATGACGCCGAATTCGGGGTCCAGCGGCGGTACCGGCCGGATCCGGCGGCTGCCTTGGTCGCTTCGGGTGCTGAGATGCTCATCAACCTGAGCGCCTCACCCTGGCAACTGGGCAAGGAGCAACGCCGCTGCGGATTGCTGCGATCCTTGGCCCGACGGCATCAGGTTCCGGTCGTTTACTGCAACCTGGTGGGTGGCAATGATGAGTTGGTGTTTGACGGTCGCAGCCTGGCCTTCAATGCCGAGGGTGGCTGCATCGCCGAGGCGAATCACTTTTCGGAAGATTTTGTGGTCGTCGACACGGATGCCGCTCTCGATCGGCCACTGGCTTCTGTCGCTGATGAGGCGTTGTTGCACGATGCACTGGTGCTGGGTACGCGCGATTACGTCCGAAAATGCGGTTTCAAATCGGTGGTGATGGGGCTTTCGGGCGGCATAGATTCGGCCTTGGTTGCAGCTTTGGCCGTGGATGCACTGGGTGCCGAGAATGTCCGGGGTCTGGCCTTGCCGACTGAATTTTCCAGCGCCGGAAGCATCGATGATGCGCGGTCCTTGGCGGTCAACCTCGGGATCCGCTTCGATGTGGTGCCCATCCAGGGTTCTTTCGAAGCCCTCAAGCGTCAGATGGGGCCGTTGTTTGAAGGTCGGCCGGAAGACACCACTGAAGAGAACCTGCAGGCGAGGCTTCGCGGTGTGACCCTCATGGCCATGTCCAACAAGTTTGGATCGCTGCTTCTGACCACGGGCAACAAAAGCGAATTGGCTGTCGGCTATTGCACGCTCTACGGCGACATGTGCGGCGGTTTGGCCGTGATCAGTGATTTGCCCAAGACTTGGGTTTATCGGGTGGCCCGGTGGATGAATCGTGACCGTGAAATCATTCCCGATTCATCCATCACCAAGGCGCCCAGCGCGGAGTTGCGGCCCAACCAGACCGATCAGGACAGCCTGCCCCCGTACGACGTTCTGGATGCCATCCTCGAGGCATATGTGGTCGAAGATCGTCCGGTGGCCGAGATCGTCGCCTCGGGCTTCAGGGAGGCGGATGTCCGTCGAGTCGTTCGACTCATCGACTTGTCCGAGTACAAACGCCGTCAGGCCGCTCCCGGCCTCAAGGTCACATCCCGCGCCTTCGGAGTGGGGCGTCGTCAACCCGTGGCCCAGCGCTGGCGCGAGATCTGAACTTCTGGAAAAGGGCTTCCAGACGGGTTGGGTTTGGTGGAGGGGACCTGCATGGGTATTTCTGCATCCGGGAGAAGCCTCCGGTTTTATTCCCGCTTTTGTTCCTAAGAAACTTCACGGCCGGGCGTTGTCAGTGTGGAATACCCGGCATCCGCCATGAACCCGTCCAGCAACTCCAACCAAACCGATGAGCGGGTGGAGTGGATCCGGGCTTCGATGGAGCGACACGAGGCGGAACTGCTGCGCTATGCCCTTTCGCTCGTCGGCGATTTGCCTTCGGCCGAAGACCTTGTCCAAGACGCGTTCTTCAAATTGTGCAAGCAGGAGCCTGAGTCGTTGCGCGGACGTCTGGTGCCGTGGCTCTTCACGGTGGTCCGCAATCAGGCCATGGACCGCCATCGTCGCGAATCCCGCTGGCCTCGGGCTGCGGAGTCGGAAGCGTCACAGATGGCCGGAAATACCCCCACACCGTCAGCCTCGGTTCAGGCGCAGGATGATGTCCGCAACCTGATGACCCTGATGACCTCTTTGCCACCCAACCAGCGGGAGGTTCTTCGACTCAAATTCCAGAACCAACTCAGCTACCGGGAGATCTCCCAACTCACCCGGTTGACCGAAACCAATGTCGGATTCCTCCTGCATACGGCGCTGAAGACCCTTCGGCGGCGTTTCGAGCATCTGGACCACCGCTTCGGTCAGGCTCCGACCTCATCGCCATGAAACCCTCCTCATCCCCTGCGGACTGGACGCCCGATTCGCCGGAGTTGACCGACTTCGCGTTGAAGGATGGACCCTACGATCAATCGGCTCCTGGATGGGCCGAGCGCCGAGCCGCTGCCGAGAAAGCCGTGGTCCGTTCAGCCGCCTTGCGGGCCGAGGTGGGAGAGATTCGACGGTTGGCCGACAGTGTTGAAATGGATTTGTCGCGCGAAGAAATCCACCGGTTGAGTCTGGACCGCCGTCAGGCCGTCCTGGCTTATGCCCGCAATCCGGAGCGCGGATTGCCTCGGCGATTCGCCGAAGGGTTGTACTCCGATGGTGACTCTCCCTGGCGCCGGTTCTGGTTGACGCTCACCCGTCCTGCGATGGGGTTGGGTTTGGCCACGGCGACCGCTTTGAGCATCGCGTTGGCTCTCTGGAGCCCGTGGAAGTCCGCCTCTGTCCCGGCCGGATCCGTCGCAGCGCACAGCAGGGCGTCCAATGCGCCGGTTCGACTACCTGCATCCGAGCCGAAAGCGACCAACCAGGGGGAGCAACCGTTGGTTGATGCGGTGGCGACGGATGCGGCATCTGAAAGCCCGATCGAGGAAGAAATGCAGCGCGGTGATCCTCAGTTTCATAGGGATCATTCCGGAGAAAATCCCGGTGTCGCGGGTGCACCGGTTTCGGTGGATGCGCCCCATGAGGCCAGTGCGGCCTTGGCACAGGCCGTGGGCTCTGCTGTGTCGGCTTCGGCAGGCAGCGGCGAGGCCGGGCCCCTTGCACAGAGGGATTCAATAGAACCCCCTCGATTGGCGGGCCAGTCCAAGGCCAAGGCCAGCCCTGCAGCGCCCAACACAGCGGCGGCTGCAGCCAAAGCGTCCGCTGCCGGCCAGTTGGCCTCTGCGGTGGCCTCGGCCAAAACCCGTCCCGATGCCATTTCCTCGGCCGCGGCTGGGTCCCGTGAACCGGTTGCCTCTTCAACGAAGGCAGCGTCACCGCGTCGTCGGGCTCAGACCACCCGGGAGATTCCCTTCCAGTCGGCGGCGACCACACCACTTTCCACCTTCCCGCTGAAGCCAGGCAACACGAGCTACCCCCAGGTTCGGAAATCCATTCAAGACGGGCAACTCCCATCGCCGGATTCAGTCCGCCTCGACGAGTTGCTCAACTATTTTTCATACAATCCGCCCGTCCCCACGGGACCAGATCCTGTATCGGCTCATGTTGAGGTCGCTGATTCTCCGTGGAGCCCCGATCACCGTCTGGTCAAGATTGGTGTCCAAGCCCGCCCGGCACGTCCCATCACTGGACGCCCCCCGGCCAACATCGTCGTGCTCGTGGGCCTCAGTCCCGGCTCCGCGGCTCGGCTCTCGTGGGCTCAGCGGAGCCTGCAAGCCCTCTTTGAGACCCTCAATCAACGGGATTCGGTGTCCTTGCTGCTCGACGGATCCCGCGTCCGGGTGATCTTGCCCCCGACCTCTGCCGGCGATCAAAACAGCCTGTCCCGAGGTTTGGGTCTGCTGCGGGCCGAGGGGGCACCGCAGGGTTTGGATGGCCTGCGCATGGCTTACGCGCTGGCGGCACAACACCTGGTCCGTGATGGCATCAACCGCGTGATCTGGATGATTGACGGAGAGTTTTCTGCGGAGAAGGGGACCCGTGATGAGCTTGCGGCGCTGATTCGTGAGCAGACCGAATGGGGAGTGTTGCTGAGTGTTCTGGGTTTCGGTTCCGATACGGCTGCTGCCCCGAAGCACAACCCTTGGGTTCCCACGCCTTCTGGCGAGAACTATGCCGCGATCGGCAGTCCGGCCGAAGCGCGCGAGGCCTTGCAGCAGGAGTTGCGGCCGGACCCGATGACGGCGGCTGAAGACGTGACGGTGGGTGTCCGGTTCAATCCAGATCTCGTTGATCGCTGGCGATTGATCAGTCAAGAGAGTCGCGACCCTGCTGCCAAACGTGCGGCCTCCAAAACCAACTCCGCCGGACGAAAAGGGCCTCCAATGGAGGCAGGTCAGTCGGTGACTGCCTTGTACGAAATCGTTCCCAATCGCTCGGGAACCCGACCGGAATCGGCTGCGGGCAAGGCTTCAGCACCGGTGTCGGGCCCCTCGAACGACTTGCTCAACCTTGAGGTGGGCTACCGGTCTCCGTCCGGCGGTACCGCCCAGAATACAACCACCAACCAGCCGCCACGGAGCCTGCAACTCGGTGTTCCAGATGTCCACCGAAGTGCGGATGCAGCGACGGCTGATTACAAGTTTGCCGCCGCGGTGGTGGGCTACGGCTTGCTGCTGCGGGATTCGCCCTACAAGGGCGACTTGACCTGGGAGAAGGTTCAGTCGCTGGCCGAGGAAGGGCAGGGCCCGGATCGAGAGGGATACCGGATGGAGTTCCTGCAGTTGGTTCGCCAGGCGCGGGCCTTGAATGATTCGGCCTCGAGCGCCGCCCCGCCGGCGGGGCAGCTCAAATCTCGGCCTTGAGGGTCTTGAGTTGGTCTCGGACTTTCCGAAACGTCGGTTCCTTGCGGACGGCGGCCAAGTCTGGGTCCTTGAGCATCCAATCGAAGTCGCGGTAGCCCGCCTCGATGGCTCGGACCAATTCATCGATGGCGGATTCCAAGTCGCCGGCCAGGGACAGGCTGCAGGCCAGATTGAAGAGCACCTCAGGATCACCGGGCCGGAGCGACTTGAGTTGGTGATCGACCCTCAGGCCGTCATTGATGCGCCCGCGCCGGGTGTAGTCATCGGCCAAGAGTTGGAGCGCCTCCACATACTGGGGGTCTTTTCCAACCAATCCTTCGAGGAAACCGATCTCCACATCGAGATCCCGGGTTTCCCGCTTTCCCAACTTCTGTTGTTTGGCCTGCGACATCTGCCTCCAATCTCGAAAGCCACTCCTCATCCGTCAAGCGGCAGTCACGGGAAACACCGGGATTGCCCTTGGGAGGCAGACGGTTCTGCAAAGTGGATCTGCGGTTGCCGGTCATGGGCTCCTGTCGGAACCTCGGGTCCCTATGTCCGAGGAATGGTTCGATGTCGTGGATGAGCAAAACCGGGTCATTGGCCAAGCGCCGCGCAGCGAGGTGCACCGCCTGAAGCTGCGCCACCGGGCTGTTCATGTCTTGGTCTTCAACACGCGGGGGGAGCTGTTTCTCCAGCAGCGGGCACTTTGGAAGGATGATTTTCCCGGGGTTTGGGATTCGTCCTCATCGGGCCATGTCAGTGCCGGTGACGACATGGACGGCACGGCGCTCCGAGAGGTTGCCGAGGAATTGGGTGTGCAACTGCCGCAACCTCCTCGTCGGATCTTTGAATTGGATGCCACGGCATCCACGGGCTGGGAATTCTGCGGCGTCTACCGGGCCGATCACGAAGGTCCGTTCGTGCTCCAGCCATCGGAAATCCGCGGGGGAGGTTGGTTCACGATCGGGGCGATCTCCGAGTGGGTTGCGCGGCGTCCGGAAGATTTCGCCAGCGCATTTCGGGTGATTTGGGAGCGCCTGGGCTCCGAAGCCCCGACCTCCTCCTAGGTTTTTGCCAGCGACCCGTGTAGGTTTCGAGCCGAACCATGAAGCTGAATTCCCGCGGGGTGTTCTGGGCAATCCTGGCCTCCTTCTTTGTCTCGGGGCTTGCAGGCCTGCTGTATCAGGTCGTCTGGACCCGCTATCTGGCCCTGTTTCTCGGGCACACCAGCTACGCAGTGGTGGCTGTGTTGGTGGCCTTCATGGGTGGATTGGCCGCGGGCAATGCGCTGTTGGGTTCGAGGGTTGATGCATTGCGGCGGCCGCTATTTTTCTACGCCTGCCTCGAGGCGGGCATCGGCCTCTACGCGGTGTTGTTCCCGGTTTATTTCGAGGGTGTCCATCAGGTGTTCTTGTCGTTGGTCCGCTCAATCCATCCGGAGGGGGTATCTCGATTGGCGCTCCAGTTCGTATTCGCCGGGATCACCATCCTCCTGCCCACGGTGCTCATGGGTGCGACCTTGCCGGTGCTCACCAAGTTTGTGACCCGGTCGCTCTCGGAACTTCGGGGCAAGGTGGCCGCGCTTTATGCCATCAACAGCGCCGGTGCGGTGGTTGGCATCATTCTGGCCGATTGGTGGTGGATTCCCTCCCTGGGACTCGAGTCAGTGGTTCAAGTCGGAGCCACAATGAGCCTGTCGATCGCGCTGTTGGCTTATGTGATCAGCGTCAAGAGTGGCGAAGGCTTTGTTGTCGAGCGGAAGGCCGCAGGACCGGAACCGGTCACCGAATCGTTCACCGAGCGGGAATGGAAGGTGGCCTTGTTCGCTGTCGGGATTTCCGGCTTTGTGGCCATGCTTTACGAGGTGGCGTGGACGCGATTGCTCGCCTTGGTGCTGGGTTCCAGCACCCATGCCTATTCACTCATGCTGGCCACCTTCATCAGTGGCATCGCCGTGGGAAGTTGGTTTGTTTTTGTTTGGCGGCGATCGGTCAATACGCTGGTGGCCTTTGCCTGGGCTGAAATGGTGTTGGCCGGCACGCTGTTGGTGTCCTTGGGGTTTTATGACCTTCTGCCTTATTCCTTTGCCCATCTGGCGGACTGGATCGCCCGGAAGCCGGCGGCTTACCCGCTCTATGAGTTGACCCAAGCTTTGATGTGCTTCGCTGTGTTGTTCCTCCCGGCGGCCTGCTTGGGCATGACCCTTCCTTTGGCCAGTCGGGTGGCCACGGTGGATCTCCAGCGGGCGGGTCGATCGGTGGGGCGGGTGTTCGCGGTCAACACATTGGGAACGGTGTTGGGCGCGGCCATGACGGGACTCGTGTTCCTGCCGTCCCTGGGTCTGGCGGTCACTCTGGCCTTGGGCATCGGCCTCAATGGCCTGATCGGCTGGGTGGTATTGGCTTCGCGTCGCGGCCCAATTTTGAAACCAGCCTTCCAGGCATTGGGGGCGACCGCACTGCTCATGCTTTTGGTGGGTTGGACTTTGGGTGAGCGCTGGTCGCGCACCTTGGCCTTGGGGCTTTGGCGTGATGCGCGCCCGCCCGCCTCTGTGGAGGAATTCCGCCGTCGAGCCGATGTGGGGGATCTGGCCTATCACCGCGATGGGGCTGGTTCAACGGTGGCCCTTCTGGCCATCACCAATCTGGCCGGACAGCGTAATCTCAGCCTCAAGGTCAATGGCAAGGCCGATGCGAGCTCCGGCGACGACATGAGCACGCAAATGCTTCTGGGACACCTTCCGATGCTCATGCATCCGGCCGCCCAATCGGTGCTGGTGGTCGGGGCTGGCAGTGGTGTCACGGCAGGGACGGTGCTTCAGCATCCCGGGGTTCAATCCGTGAGCTTGGTGGAGATTTCTCCGGAGGTGGTTGAAGTCGCCCGCGAACACTTTGCCCCGTTCAATCACGATGCTCTGCGAGACCCGCGCTGCCGTACACGCATCGAAGATGCCAAGACCTTCCTTCAGACCACATCGGAGTCTTATGATGTCATCATCACCGAGCCATCGAATCCGTGGATGGCAGGGGTCGCGGCGGTTTTCAGCCGAGAATATTATCAAGACTGTTTGGCACGGCTCAAAGCCGGCGGTCTGTGCGCCCAGTGGGTTCAGACCTATGAAACCGACGACGAAACCTTTGCCACGGTGGTGGCCACCTTCGGGACGGTCTTCCCGCACTTGAGCTTGTGGCAGACGTCCACCAGTGACCTTGTTCTCATTGGCTCGGCGAAACCCTTCCAGCCCGATTTGGCTGCGGTGGTCCAAAGGATGGCTGCCCCCAACGTGGCGGCCGACTTGCGACAGATCGAGATCACCCGTCCGGTCAATTTGCTTGCGCTGCAAATGGTGGCCTTCGGGGATGCGTTCTTTCTGGCTCCGGATGCCACGCCCATCCACAGCGACGTGCATCCGGTTCTTGAATACCGAGCCCAGCGGGCCTTCTTCGCCCGTGGCACGGCCTCGGTGCCATACCGGCTCAATGAAGTTCAACGCCCTCGTCCGCGTACCCTTCTCGGGGATCATCTGACGCGTGTTCCTCTCACGATCGACGACTGCCGGGCCCTGGCCCGCCAATTCGCCAAGATCGGCATCCCGCAACTCCCGGTCTTTCGTTCCGTCTTGCGTCGTTGGCAGGAACTCCAACCGGGAGATCCCACGGTGCTCCGGTTGCTGTCGACCTACGCCATCCAGAATCCCGCGCCCGATGGCGAGGTGGCCTCGCTCGTCAGCCATCCGGCCTTCTCCAACGAGGAGCAGTTGGGCGACTTGAATCTCATGCGCCAGTTGGCTGACTTGCTCCTGCTGCGTCACCGCACCCAACGGTCCGCCTTTTACATGCCCGATCCGGTGAGGTTGGAGGTGTTCCTGGGAGCGCTCATCCAGTTGGATCCGGCCCGTCAGCGGATTCATCGCATGCGTCTGGCCGAGGTGAGTTGGGATCGGGGTAACGATGCCCGGGCCCGGACGTTGTTCGAGGAGGCGCTCGATCCGGATGAGCAACGCTTCGGTTCGTTGGATTTCTCAGAAGATCCGGGGTGTCCTGCCCACATGATGGCTCGCTGGCTCGATGCCGATCTCCGCAAAGGAGACCTAAAGAGTGCCCTGGAAAAGGTCCTCCGCTTTGGTCGCATGGGTTACATCCATCCGGAACGACTGGGCGGCGACGATGCTCTCCAGATGCTCGCCCGTCGGGTCCTGGTCACCGCCCAAGCCTCCCTGCAACGATGACGAGAATGGGCGCGTCCTCTCGCCGGCGCTCGACATTGGCTGCGACTGGGGTTTTCTTGAGGGCTTGCAGGTGTGCCCTGGAGCACCGAAGCCGATGACCGAGTTTCTTCAACAACTGCTCAATGGAGTGCTGCTCGGGGCCATCTATGCCCTGATCGCACTGGGGTACACCATGGTGTATGGGGTGCTTCGCTTCATCAATTTCGCCCACAGTGACGTGTTCATGCTGGGAGCGTTCGTGGCTTGGTATTCCGTTGAGAAACTGGGGTTGCCCACCCAGTCCATCGTGGGCGGCTTGGCGGCCTTGATGTTGTCGATGTCGGTATGTGCCGTGCTGGGTGTGGTGATTGAGAAACTCGCGTACAAGCCTTTGCGCCAGCGTTCCACCCTCACGGTCCTCATCACCGCCATCGGTGTGTCATTGCTCATCCAGAATGTGGCTCAGAACTCCCGGTTGGGATTTGGGCCCAATCCCAAGGCCTTTCCCGCACTCTTCCCCTCGAGCCAGCTTCACTTTGGCAGCCTGACCGTTTCCACCCACCAACTGGTGGTGCTTGTTGTGGCCCTCAGCCTTTTGGGGGTCCTTTATTGGATCGTCAACCACACCCGGATCGGCACCGCCATGCGCGCCTTGTCCTTCAATGCCACGGCCGCATCGTTGGTGGGCATCAACAATGACCGCATCATTTCCTTCACCTTTGGACTGGGTTCCGCCCTGGCCGGAGCGGGTGGAGTTCTCTATGCGATGAACTACCCCAGCATCGACCCCCTGATGGGCACTCTGCCGGGCCTCAAAGCCTTCGTGGCCGCGGTTCTGGGCGGCATCGGCAACTTGCCGGGGGCGGCTCTGGGTGGGTTGGTCATCGGTCTGGTGGAGACCTTCGTGTCGGGAACGCGACTCTCGACGTTTCGTGATGCCATCGCCTTCGGGATTCTCATCGCCATCCTGCTTTTCCGGCCTGCAGGTCTCTTGGGCAAACTCAAGGTGGAGAAGGTCTGATCCATGGCATTCCCTGTTGCCCAACGCTGGTTGATTGCAGCCCTCATCGTCGCCGGGGTGGCTTCGGCTGTTTCCGGATCCATCGACCCCTACTTCCTGGATGTGGTGATGGGTGTGGGTGTCAGCGTGGTGCTGGCCTCCAGCCTCAATCTCATCAATGGCTTCACGGGCCAATTTTCCCTCGGTCACGCCGGTTTCATGGCCTTGGGTGCCTACACCTCGGCCATGTTGTCCACGGTGGTGGCGCCGCGATTGGGTTGGAGCCCGGCACTTCTGCAGTGGGTCTTTTTTCCGTTCAGCCTCCTGGTGGGTGGATTGCTTGCCGCGGCAGCAGGTCTTGCAGTGGGGGCTCCCTCGCTGCGGCTCAAGGGTGACTATCTGGCCATCGTGACGCTGGGCTTCGGTGAGATCATTCGTGTGATTCTCCAGAATGTGGACGCGGTGGGTGGAGCCCGCGGCCTGACCGGCGTGCCAACCCACACCAATCTCTTTTGGACCTTCGGATCAGCGGCGCTGACCGTGTACACGGTGTGGGCGTTGCTCAATTCCACCCATGGGCGCGGATTTCTGGCGGTGGCCGATGATGAAGTGGCAGCCGAGGCCATGGGTCTGGACACTACCCGCTACAAGATCACGGCCTTCGGCATCGGATCCTTCTTCGCGGGAATCGCCGGCGGCTTGTATGCGCACCTCAAGGGATATCTAAACCCGGGCGGATTCTCCTTCGACAAGAGCATCGAAATCGTGGTGATGGTCATTCTCGGTGGCATGGGTCGCCATGCGGGCGTGGTCTTCGCGGCCATCTTGTTGACCTTGCTGCCGGAGGGTCTTCGCGAATTGGGCAGTCGCTCGGTTCCCAATCCTTTTGGAGGAGCGGCCTGGTCGCTCGAGTGGATCAAGGACATGCGGATGATCCTCTACTCTCTGCTTTTGATCCTGTTGATGCTCATGCGCCCACAGGGCCTGTTCCATCGGAGTGAACGTCGGAGGCAGCGCGCATGAGCACTTCCTTGCTGCAATTGTCTGAAGTGACCATCCGCTTTGGTGGTTTGACGGCGGTGTCATCGGTCACGGCCGATGTCAGGGAAGGGGAGTTGGCTGGGCTCATCGGTCCCAATGGTGCCGGCAAGACCACCCTCTTCAACCTCATCACCGGGGTGTATCAGCCCACAGAAGGGCGCATCGAGTTCGCGGGCAAGGCCACCGCCGGTTCCAAGCCGTTCCACCTCACCGAACGTGGGATTGCCAGGACCTTCCAGAACATCCGGCTCTTTCCGAGCCTGTCGGTCTCAGACAATGTTCGGGTGGCCTTTCACCGACACCTGGAGCACCGGACTTGGGAGTCCTGGTTGCGCAGTCGCCGCTTTCATGCGGAGGAAGCCGACTTGCAGGACCGCACTCGCGAGTTGCTGGGCATCTTCAAGTTGGAGCGTGTCCAGGACGCCCCGGCCAAGAGCCTTTCGTACGGTGATCAGCGTCGTCTGGAAATTGTTCGGGCCTTGGCCACGGGGCCGAGACTGCTGTTGCTCGATGAACCTGCCGCCGGGATGAACCCGTCCGAGAAGGACGAGTTGATGCGGTTGATCCGCTTCGTGCGAGACCGCTTTCGCCTGGCGGTGCTGCTGGTCGAGCATGACATGAAGGTAGTCATGGGCATTTGCGAGCGCATCCATGTTCTGGAATACGGCCGGAAAATCGCCGAGGGGTCGCCGGCGGAGATTCGTGCGGACCCCAAAGTCATCGCCGCCTACTTGGGCGACTGAAAACCAGAGCCAACCCCTCTCCTTTTTCCGCCGTGCTAGAAGTCCAAAACCTGAGCGTCCAATACGGTGCCATCACCGCCCTCCACGGTATTTCGTTGAGCGTGCCGGCCCAGGGCATCGTGACGCTGATTGGTGGCAACGGTGCGGGCAAAACCACGACCCTGCGCGCCATTTCTGGCATGGTGAAGCCCGGTTCGGGCCGGATCGTCTTTGATGGTCAGGACATCACGGGCTGGGCGCCCCATGAAATCGTGCGCCGTGGTCTGGCCCATTCTCCGGAGGGTCGGCTGGTCTTCGCCAACCTCACCGTGATGGAGAACCTCCGCATGGGGGCGTACTTGCAGCGGGATGCCCGATGGATCGCCTCGGAACTCGACCATGTCTTCGGAATGTTCCCGCGGCTTGAGGAACGCCGCGATCAGGCCGCAGGAACCCTTTCCGGAGGAGAACAGCAAATGTTGGCCATCGGGCGTGCGCTCATGAGTCGTCCGCGATTCTTGATGCTCGATGAGCCGTCCTTGGGCATTGCCCCACTCTTGGTGAAGGAGATCTTCGCCCGCCTGGTGGAACTCAACCGCGAGCGGTCGCTGCCCATTCTCCTGGTTGAACAGAACGCCCACTTGGCCCTGGAGGTGAGTTCCTACGGCTACGTGCTGGAAACCGGCCGTGTCCTCCTGGCCGACAGTTCGACGGCTCTCCGTGACAGTCCCGAGGTCCGGAGCGCCTACCTCGGTGGTTGACGCCAGCTCGGGTATCGGATGGATCGGCTCGTGACGACATCCCTGATATCCGCCGTGGGGTCCAACCCATTCCTGAATTTGGGCAAAGCGAGGACCTGAATTCGTGAGCAGGGAATCCTCATTGCCTGAACCGATTCGCGGGCAAATCGAGCGTTTTGCCCGGTTTGGATTACATTTGTAAAATGTTTCTGTAACCCTCGTTACATTCGAGGCGTCTGGGCCAAAGAATGGGCGGGTATTCGAGTGCCGGTTTCAGTCTGAAAAAATCAGCGGGATCATTCTTGCTGGGCAGGTTGCTGGTTCTTGGTTTTTTCCTATGGGCGAGCATCGGGTCGCTGGGCGCCCTGGAACGGCAGTTCTGGGATGGCGGGAAGATTCCACGAAATCCCGTTCAAGGTCCTTGGCGTCTGGAGGAGGCGTTTCCCACCTTGGAATCCATTCCGGGTATTCTCGGTTTTGCGGTTCCTCCGGGAGAGACCAACCGCATCATCTTGGTCGGCATGGGCGGGTTTGCCTTCGAGGTTTCGCTGTCCGGCGTTCCGAAGAGCCGTTTGTTTTTGGATCTCTCGGAGCGGGTTTTCTTCGAGCAGGAATCCGGCCTTCTGGGGATGGCTTTCCATCCCCGGTTCCAGACCAATGGATGGGTCTTTGTCTATTATTCCTCCAAGGAAGGGGCTGGTGGGCTGACCCAATCTTTCAATCGATTGTCGCGCTTCACGGTTCCGCCCGGCGGCAATGGACTCCCGGACCCGGCATCGGAGGTGGTTTTGTTCCACCAGGAAGACCCGGGCCCCAACCACAACGCGGGATGTTTGGCCTTTGGACCCGACGGATATTTGTATCTATCCGTTGGAGATGGGAGTTTGGGAGCCAACCGCGTGACCCAACGCCTCGATGCGGGATTTTTTGGAGGCATCCTGAGGATCGACGTGGATCGTCGACCGGGAAACCTCCCGCCCAATCCTGGCTTCGGTGTCAACCCCGAGGCGTATTCCATCCCCGCCGACAATCCCTTTGTCGGCATCCGACAATACCTCGTCGGAAACCAGAGGGTGTGGAATGGCGCCAATCCCACAACCTTGCGCACCGAGTTCTATGCATTGGGCATGCGCAATCCGTGGCAGTTCAGCTTCGATCCCAAGACGGGTGAATTGTGGTGCAATGACGTGGGGCATGGTTCGCGCGAGGAGGTCAATCGGATCCGTCCCGGCGCCAACTATGGATGGCCTTGGTGGGAAGGAACCATCGCGGTCGCCAATCCACCGGTCGAAGGAATCACTCCTCCCGAATTTGAGTACAGCCACTTCTCGGGCCGCACCGCCATCACGGGAAGCCGCTTTTACCGGGGGACATTCTATCCCGAATTGGATGGCACCTACCTCCTGGCGGACTGGTCCGGTGACATCGCAGTGCTGCGCCCAGGCGAACCGGGTGAGCCCGAGGTCACCTGGATCGCCAACCTGCCAGGGGTGCTCGCCTTTGGTACCGACCCTCGGGACGGCTCGTTGTTGATGACTTCGGGTTACGGGCGGATTTTACGCCTCGTTCACCGCCCGGTTTTGGGAGAGGTCTGGCCCGAGCGTTTGTCGGAGACGGGCTTGTTCGAAAACGTCCAATCCTTGAAGCCTCGTCCCGGATTGGTTCCCTACGACATCAATGCCCCCTTCTGGTCCGACCACGCCATCAAGCGTCGTTGGTTTGCCCTCCCGGGCGACGATTCAACCATGACATTCCGTCGTGAGGGAGTGTGGACCTTCCCGACGGGAACGGTCTGGGTGAAGCACTTTGACCGGCCTTACTACCGGCCGGAATCCCTGCTGTTCCCCATGGAAACCCGGATCCTGATCCAGACCACCAACGGTGTGTCAGGGGCCAGTTACCGCTGGAATGATGAGGGGACCGACGCGGATCTGGTTCCGGCCGACGGGGCCAATGCCATGTTCTACGCCTGGACCCCGACCGAGTTGGTCACCCAGAACTGGCGGTTTCCGGCGCGCAACGAATGCTTGTCCTGTCACAATTCGGCCAATGGCGGGCCTGCTGGCTTCAACACGGCCCAACTCAATCGCGTCGTTCGCCACGGGGTGCAGATGCTGTCCCAACTGGATGAATGGTCGGCGGCTGGTTACTTCCTCAAACCGCTGGTTCGTACCCATCAAATGCCGGCCTTGGTCACTCCGTCGGATGAGACTCAGAGCTTGGAGCGTCGGGTGAGAGCCTATTTGGATTCCAACTGCGCCTCGTGTCACCAGCCGGGCGGATTGACCCGGATGCCTTGGGATGCCCGCATCGGCACTGCTTTGGACCAAATGGGGTTGATTGGAGTTCGTTCATCCGCCTCTGGACTGGGCAGTGGGGATTATTTGATCGATCCGGGTCACCCCGAGAACTCGGCACTCTTTCTCCGGATCTCCACCTTGGGAGCCCTCCACATGCCCCCGTTGGGTTCCTCCGAGATTCATCGGGAAGGTGTGGATTTGCTGCGGCGTTGGATCGTGGATGAGTTGCCGGGTCGTCAGGGTTACACCCAATGGGCCACACAGTGGATACCGGAGTCGTGGGAGGATTTGCGTTTGCAGTCCATGGATCCGGACGGCGATGGGTTGGACAATTTCACCGAGTACCTGCTGCGCGAGGGTCCGCTGAATCCGAAACGTCTTTGGAAACCATCCCTACTGCGTGAAGGCACTCGATTTGTTTTGCGGTTTCCCCGATGGGCGGGTCGCCGCTTCGAGGTGCAGTGGGCTTCGGAAATGACGCCGACAGCGCAGTGGAGCCGGTTGGAGGTGGAGGAGAATGATCCACGGGCGAACCCCGTCGATTCCGAGGCGTCCATCCCGCTGCCCGATGGGGCTACTCGTTTTTATCGGGTGACAGTGGCCGGCGAGTAATGGGCCGGAAGTCAGGCGGTTCACGGCCTGAACCATTGACCGAGGTATGTGGCCGACATGGTTGACCCACATCCTCCCTTTGGAGCACTGTGGTCACTCGAGCCCCTTCATGAACCTTCGCCGGAATCCAGCGCCACGGTCGACCGCCTTCACGCTCATTGAGCTGCTGGTCGTGATCGCCATCATCGCCATTCTGGCGGGCATGCTCCTGCCGGCGCTGGCTCGGGCTCGATCCACAGCCATCAAGACCTTGTGCAGCAGCAATCAGCGGCAATGGGGGATCGCGGTGAACCTCTATGCCAATGACAATGAGGACCGGTTTCCCGACAACACTGACGGAACCGGGCTGAGTTGGCTTGGAGCCAGTGCCCGCAACTTCACGGACAAGTACCTGATGAAGAATGCGGCCCCGAAGTCGCGGAACGACCGCAAGGCGGCCAATCACGTTCTCTTCTGCCCAACCGATCAATGGAACCGACAGGCCGACGCCTGGAGCTATGGAGCGAACATCAGCCGGCCTGTTTTCATTGGGTATTTCTTTCTCCCTGGCCGCGTGGATGGTGCCTGGGATTACAACTCCGACGGTTTGGGTGACTGGCATTACCGCAGGAAGATGGGTGGCGAGTTTTCCGCCGCTCCCATCCTCATCGACCGCCTTCAGGGACATGGGGCCCACTCCACCAACATGTGGAACCCCGGGATCAAGTGGATGCTGGTCGAGAACGGACGCCTCACCAAGACAGCCAACCATGCCGGCCAGCGTGGGATTCCAGATGGAGGCAACTTCCTCTTCGAGGACGGCCATGTCCAATGGATCTCGTCCCGCAACGTGACATTGGGATCGAGCCAAAGTCAGTGGCAGTGCTTCTACGGGATCAAAATCCCCTGAGATCCAACCGCTTGGCCTGTGTGGGTTCGGCTCAGCGCACCGCCAATCGGAAGCAGGCGGCCTCCCGGTCGTTGCGCAACAGCAGGAGGTCTCCGGCCAAAGCGATGGGATTCCACGTCTTGTCGTCGAAGACCTTCAGTCGGGCCAATTCACCGGGGCCTTCGGGAGTGGGGCGCAAGAGGAGCAGTTCGCCTTGCTCGGCCATGAGCAAATACAGATCGCCCACCAGCAGTCCTTGGCCATGACCGTGCCGGCCCTCTTTCCAACGCTGTGAGCCGTCCCTCGCGTCCAGGCAGGCCAGGATCCCATCATCTAATCCATAGAGAAACCCGTCGCGGAAGTAGGGGTTGGAAAACTTGGCCTTCATCCGTTTTGAAGTCCAAACCGATCGAGTCTCGAGAGTGCCCGACGGGCTCTTCGAAATCTCCAGCATCTCCGCCCCCACCCCATAACCAGCACTCAAGAATACACGGTGGGACGAAACTCGAACCGGGTTGGCAACCAGAGGAAAGTGGATGCCGAAGGGTCGGTTCCACAAAACCTGAGCAGTCACGGGATCGTGGGAGCTGATCTCCCGGTGGTTGAACTGCAGGATTTGGGGTACTCCGGCCAAATCGGTCAGGTAAGGCGAACTGTATTGCGCCGAGGAAGAACCTCCCGAGGCCAAGAGTTGCCCGGACTCCAAATGCCACATGAGCAACGAGCGTCCGCCTCGACCTCCGGCGCTAACGATAACCCGATTGGAAATCACCAATGGAGAGCCCGAAAGGCCCCATTCCGGCATGCCTGCTTGGGCGAAATCCAAAATATTGGTGCCCCAAAGCCGCTGGCCCGTGGACAAATCCAGAACCTGAAGCCAACCCCGCGCTCCGAGGGTGACGACGCGCCCCGGAGCAATCGTGGGCGAACTCCGGGGGCCTTCTCCGGCGATCGGGGTGAAATACCGGGCCAAATTCCCGGTTTTCCAAACAATATTACCGTTAACGATGTGGCGGGCTACGACACACTCCTCCTCACCATATTGTTCCTGAGTCACCGCCATATCGCCCACCACCGAAAATCCCGACCATGCGCCTCCGACCGGTTGCCTCCACAGTAATTGGGGTGGAAACTGGGCCCAATTGGTTTGGAATACAGGTCCGGCAACGATACCGTTGCGGTTCAATCCCAGAAATTGAGGGTAGTCACCGGCCAAACGCGTGATGGAGTTCGAACGTGCCACCGACGCTGAAGCGGCGCCCGTGGGGTTGGCCGAGCGCCCGATGGAGCTTCCCGTTGAGCTCCCGACTGCGCTGGCAATGGGCGGTGTCGTTGAAGGTTGCGCCCAGCGTGTTTCGACGATGGGGATCAGGTCGCCGGTGACACCGCGGATGCGCAAGGTCAGGCGAGCCAATCCTGCCAGCAGCGCGATACCGGCGATTCCGGCCAAGCGCACGGTCCACCGGGCCCGAGACAGGAAAAGCCACCACAAGAGCAGCAATCCGGCGGCGCCGCCCGCGATACCCAGACAAATGAGGTTGCGCCGCTGAAAGGGAAACTCCCCGATCGATTGAACCACCCCCATGGCCAAGACCATCACCCCCAAAATCACCCCAACCGGCCACCAGCGAATCCCCGCGGGTCTGGAGTTGGGATGGAGCTGCGACGCGTCGTTCGGCATGCCTTCAGTCTTCCTGCCCATCGAATCCGGGCAAGCGCTTTGGGGCTGTGGATCTCGAATCCGGCCAGCAGGCCGTTGCCGAGAAATGGTTGGGTGTCGTTGATCTCAGTTGTGCTCGATTTTGGGAGGCTCAGAGTGGGGGGCTGGGATTCCAGCCAGCTTCTAAGACTTCATTGGAATCAATATTCCAGACGGGTTGGGTCTGAAAATAGATATAAATAGAGTAAGACTATTCTTTTGATGGTTTAATGTAATTTTGTAACGATTCCGGTTGCCTGAGACTTGAACAACCGTTGAGTCGCCTCAGGCCTTCGAATGTTTGCCTGCGCGTTCAAACCCATGGGTCTCCCCACTTCCCGACCGAAGGGGGAAGCGCATCGTGCGTGCACGGGGACAATTTGGGTGCTTCGCCTCGGTCGCCGGCTGATCCTTTCGGTCTTGGTTCCGGCTCTGATTCTGTTTCAGGGCGCGATCCGACTCACCGCAGGCAATCCCGCGGCCCCTGTTCAGATGCCACCGACCCTCGCGGCAATAGGGGTTGCTGGGACTGAAGACGTTCCGCTGACCTTTTCATCCGGCTTGTTTTCACCGTTCTACACAGACCCGGAAGGGGCTGCGATGAGCAGCCTTCAGGTCGTGTCCCTGCCAGAAACAGGAGTCTTGAGTTTGGCCGGCTCCGCGGTGAGTGCCGCTCAAGTGATACCAGCGGCCCAGTTGGGTTCTTTGACTTACACGCCAGCAGCCAATCAAAACGGACCCAAGACCTTCAGCGTGAAGGCATCCGATGGATCGGCGTGGTCGGGTGAGGCTACGGTCACCATGACATTGGCTCCAGTCAACGACTCCCCTGTGGCTGGAAACGCGGCGTTGACCTCGATCGCGGAAGATGTGGCTCTGGTGGACAATCCGGGTACGTCGGTTTTGGTGCTTGCGAACGCCGGTTCAGACGCGGACGTCGGCGCCCTCAAGGGCATCGCGATCACGTCGATTGATGCCAGCAACGGTTCTTGGCAATACACCATCAACGGTGGGGGAAGCTGGAGTTCGTTGTCTGGCGTGAGTTCGGCATCGGCGCGATTGCTCAAAGGGGATGAACTTCATCGGGTGCGGTTTTTGCCGAACTCTGATTTCAATGGTACAGCCACCATTCAATACCGCGCCTGGGATCAGGTCAGTGGAGTCGATGCTACCTTGGTGGATGTGACATCGATCGACGGGCGAGCATGGGCTTTGGTGGCTTATGGAGCCGATGCCAGCCTGGGAGGGTTCCTCAATGCCGCCTCGGGAAGCTTTTCATCGATGGAGCGTTCAGGCTCCGCGGTGCTACCAGCCCTCAGCCTCCTCAAGAGCAGTTCCGAGTTGGCCATGTCTTGGACCGTTGCCGGTGGAGGCTTTCCGGTGGGGGGTATTGCTTCCTACAACCATGCGGTTGCATTTGCTCTGCCCAATGCGTCGGGCATGAGCTTTGACGGATCGGCCACCAGTCCTCCGATATTCTCCCAAGGCAACCTCCTGAATTCATTCGCCGTTGGCAGCACTCATCCAGATCAGTCACTGGTGACGGTGCGGACACTGATGGGAGCCCCAAACATGCCCACTCAGATGTACCTGAGAAACAAGAGTTTCGGGGCCGGCTACGGTGGGGTGTATGGCTTGGTCGTCAACGATGGGAGCAACCCGCAACTCGATTATGGACAGTTTCCAGACAATCAGACTTTCAAGGCCCTCTATCTCGATCATGGAACGGGGAACGAAAAGAAAACAGGCCTCGTGATGGGAGGCGCCGGAGGAGCCCAGAACAGTTACGTGCCTTCCTCCATGGCACTCTGGGCGCGCTTGAGTGCTGTTCAGGTATTGGCGTTGGCAGGGTCCCAAGTCAACGGCTCCGGACATTACCCGTTGGTCAATATTGGAACTACGTATCTTGATGTCGATGCGAGCGCTTCCTACTCGGTCAACGCCGCCACCGCGACCATCACCGTCAACCCCGTCAACGACGCGCCTCAAGTGACGATAACAGGCTCGGACACGGCGATCCTGAATGCCTCGACCCTGAAAGCGTCAACCGGTGCCACTGCTGACGGGGTTTACTCACTCTTTTTCAACGGAGCATCCGTTCCGGTCTATTGCTTGATGAACGATGCCCTTGGCGGAGGGTGGATGTTGGCCATGAAAGGCGCCAACACCGGCTCCACCTTCAATTATTCTTCAAGCTACTGGACGACGGCAAACACCCTCAACACCACAGCCACTCGCCGGAATGACACCTACAACGAAGACGCCAAGTTCGAAGTCTTCAACTCCATGCCGGCCAGTGAAATCCTGGTGATCTTTCCCGAGGCCACGGCCGGTGGTGCGATCAGTGGGCAGTCCTATGGATTTGTCTGGAAGGAATCCATGCCGACTCCGGCCAACACGACCGCATATACCGGAAGGCCAACTCAAGGGAATTACACCGGAAAAACCCTGCGGGAACTCTTCGCCGGGGGTGAGAAGATCTTCATCCGGGACGCGGTTGCGACGACTCCCTATCGGGCGGCCGGATCCGGGGTGTTTTCCACCCAGACCGACGTGCGTTTTTTTGGCTTCAACTACGTGAGCACTGTCGGCAACAACCGAGTCCGATTCGGTTTTGGTTGGAACGAAAACGGAGGCGGTCTTTTTCCCAACGGCAACGAAGGGTCCAACGATGTCAGCGGCGGCTTGGGAATGGACCGAGTCAATTGGTCGGCAGGCGACTACATTGGTTGCTGTCAGAACTCAACGGGTTTGAATCGCCCATTGAAGTTTGAAGTGTATGTCCGAGGCCCCACCTCAGCCTCCATGTTGACGGAAGATGTGGCAGGGAATGTCATCTTCGAATCTCCACTCGTTCAAGACACGGACAGTGGCTCCCTGACGGTGACGCTGTCGGTTGCGGATGGCGTGATCACCGGGAATCCCGGCACTGGCATCACTCTTGGGGGATCGAGCATTGCCCGGACGTTCGTTGGCTCGGTGGCCAATCTGAACTCCTATTTTGCGACGGCTGGCAACGTGACCTATTTGGGGGCGGCCAATAACTCTTCTGATCGCACACTGACCGTCAGCGCGTTTGACGGGACTACGACCGTGTCGGCTTCGCGAGTGCTGCGTTTTGTCCCGGTGAATGACGCGCCGGTGGCGACGGCGCAAACAGTGACAACGGATGAAGACACGGCCAAACCGATCACCCTGTCGGGCACCGATGTGGAAGGTTCGGCTTTGACCTACACGGTGGTGGCCCAACCGACGAAGGGTGTCTTGAGTGGAACGGTTCCGAATCTGACCTATACGCCGAATGCGAATGTGAACGGGAGCGACTCCTTCACCTTCAAGGTGAATGACGGAACCGCGGATTCGGGGGTGGCGACGGTTTCTGTTTCCATCGCTGCCGTGAATGACGTTCCTGTGGCAACGGCGCAAACGATCACGACCAGCGAAGACACGGCCAAAGCGATCACCCTGTCGGGCACGGACGTGGAGGGTTCGGCTTTGACCTACACGGTGGTGGCCCAACCGACGAAGGGTGCCTTGAGTGGAACGGTTCCGAATCTGACCTACACGCCGAATGCGAATGTGAATGGGAGCGACTCCTTCACCTTCAAGGTGAACGACGGCACGGTGGATTCCGCGGTGGCAACGGTATCCATCACCATCACGCCAGTGAACGATGCACCTACGCTCGCGATGATGACGGCGACAGGTGGTGTGCTCACGACTGCGAGTGGTTTTGTGATTCACACTTTTACGGCCAACGGAACGTTCACACCCAATTTCTCCGGTATGGTTGAGGTGCTCGTAGTAGGCGGTGGCGGCAGCGGTGGCGGTTCAACGGCGGGTGGCGGTGGCGGGGGTGGTTTGATCTACAACACCGCTTATGCTGTCACCTCGGGGGTGGCGATGACCGTCATGGTGGGTGCCGGTGGTGCTCAGGTGCCAAATCAAACCGTTGGCAACAATGGTGCAGACAGTGTTTTTGGAAACCTGAGGGCCATTGGTGGCGGTGGTGGTGGAGCCACCAGTGCTTCCAGTGCTTTCGCTGCCAAGGATGGGGGTAGCGGCGGTGGTGGTGGTCAATACAACGGGAGAGTAGCAGCGGCGGGAAGAGGAACCGCCGGCCAAGGGAATGACGGTGGCCCTTCTGGAAGCGACAATTATCCGGGTGGCGGCGGTGGCGGTGCGGGCACGGCGGGGGGAGCTGCCGCCTCAAACAAATTCGGCAACGGCGGAGCGGGTGAAGGGTTGGATATTTTGGGCGCTAGG
>JACCDP011328268.1_pt1 | contig 65591 bp, 73 predicted proteins | sample 7445841 | NCBI WGS metagenome assembly JACCDP01 (sample SAMN15323441, study PRJNA562643) | freshwater metagenome | isolation source: river surface water | place: USA:Blue River Watershed | collected 2017-08-17 | reverse complement strand
ATTTTTTAACTACTTCATCGTTAAGAATACTACTTGTATATTCTTCATATTTTCGCCAGCTTGTTTGTTTTTTCAACATAAAAATTTTGACTTCAAATATTATGATTTAAGTGTGTTCGTTCTGCTATTATAGTATTATTTGCATAGTTATGACAACTACTAAATTTCCTCAGTAACTTTGTATAATTATCCTACCCCGAATTCCCCAAGAGCGATACATACTACGAACGAAGTGATCGCACTAAATAGGTTTAAATTTTGTATCTTAATCAAATCAAAGGCAGCAATGTAGGAATCTCATTTGGACAATCAGCAATTAAATCAGCTTTGTGATTTTCCAATTCTTCCCTACTTCCATAACCATAAGTCACACCAATTGAAGCAATATTATTTTTCTTAGCTCCGATGATATCATGAGAGCGATCTGCTTGCAGCAGCGTTTCGCTATCGCACTTTAGTTTAGGATATTACAATTCAAACGCTGATGAACTTATCAATTCGCTTTTTTGTATTTATGATATCTAGGGTAAATTTACCACAATTCAAAATATAGGGACTGATGATAGCATAATGTAAATTTATTGTATAATTAGAATAAGCAAAAAAAATCAAACAAAACAATAATGGAAGTTATAACAGTCACTAAAAATGGACAAATCACTCTTCCTGAAAATTTAAGACAACAATTAAGACTAAATGAAGAGTCTAAATTATCCTTAAAAATAGAGGCAGGAAGGCTAATTTTAACACCCATTACGGAAGATGTCGAACTATTAGAAAAAGACGGTATATTAACTTTTTCTGCTACTTTAACTGCTGATGAAGATATTAATACACTGATTGAGAAATTACGATACTAAAAAATTAGATGATAAAAGTATTATTTGATACCTCTGTGATTGTAGCAGGGTTATGGTTAGAACATCCAGAACATCAAAAATGTTTGCCTTGGCTACAACAAGTACAAACACAAGCAATTCAAGGAATAATTTGTACTAGAACATTAGCAGAACTTTATCGAGTTTTAACAAGTCTTCCTATTAAACCTCGTCTATCTCCTCGAATTACTAAACAACTGATTGATACTAACTTAAAACATTTTGAAATTATTCCTCTAACTACGGAAGATTATCAGCAAGTCGTTGAACAAATGGTGAAGTTAAATATTATGGATGGTGTAATTTATGATGCTTTAATTGCTCAAATTGCCATTAAACATAATATAGATCAGATAGTTACTTTGAATGCTAAAGACTTTACACGATTGAGTAATCAAATTGCTCAATTAGTAATAGTCCCTTAATCATGAATTTGTTTTCATTTCTTGCTATTACTAAATAGGTTTAATTTTGCTATCTTAATCAAATCAAAGGTAGTAATGTAGGAATCTCATCTGGATAATCAGCAATTAAATCAGCTTTGTGAGTTTCCAATTCTTCCCTACTTCCATAGCCATAAGTCACACCAATTGAAGCAATATTATTTTTCTTAGCTCCGATGATATCATGTAAGCGATCGCCTACCATAACAACAGTAGAAGGTAAAAGACTTTCCCTCTCTATAATGTAGGAAATTAAATCACCTTTCACACTTCTATTACCATCTAATTCACTACCATAAACACCATCAAAAAAAGGTGCTAAATCAAAATATTCAATAATGCGTGTAGCATAAATTTGAGGTTTGGAAGTAGCTACAAAAGTCTGATAACCAGCAGCACGAATAATTTTTAGGGTTTCGGGAATTTGCGGATAAAGAGAGTTTTCAAATAACCCAATCGTAGAAAAGCGACTACGATATAGTAAAATTGCCTCCTCCAGTAATGTGTTATCAGAGGTTTGCAATAACTGAGAAAAACTGCTTTTCAGTGGTGGTCCAATACACCAAAGCAATTCATTAGCATCTGGTGGTTTATAACCAAGTTCCGATAAGGCATACTGAATACAGCGAGTAATCCCAGGTTTAGGATCAGTTAGAGTTCCATCTAGGTCAAAAAGAACTGTGTGAGAAAGCATTTTTGTAAGTTTAAATAGTTTTCAACCTTTGTAGGAACTCAATATTTAAGGGTAGCTTCTCCCCTAACCACAGAGAATTATCCGTATGATCTTTGACATCATCTCCCGTTTCTGGATGAACCAAAATATCTAAACCTTCTCTATTAACCATTAACCAAGGCACAACTTCACCAAACTGATGTGGTAAAAAAGCTACTTGATACATTGATTTGGGGTGTGGTCCTATAGGCTGTTCATGCCAACGTCCCAATCTTACATCAAATTTAGCACCTAAACCTTCTCTTATACGAGCGGACGCTTCACAACTGAAGGTGTCAAAATAAATATGTGCATGAAAACCAGTAATATCAGTATTTGTATTCATCGTTCTTGATTTTACGTCTTATCCTCAAGTATAACTTAACAATTATTTAGATATACTAATCATTAGTCAGCCATAAATTTAGTTAAACCACTTGAATTTTCTTTCTGGTCATGTAATACTACTAAAACAAACACCGATAAGTCGGTCAACAAACTGTAGTTTTTATTTTGTCCCAACCCGTCACGGGTGATGCACAGATAACTGGCAATAGTCATGTCTGCGCTAGTTTTGGTATTAGACATCTGGTGGAAAAGAATGTAGAGACGAGAATCCCTACCCAGGTCACGTCTCTACATCTAAATTATTTAAGATTTGGGTTTTTGATGTCAAGAAATTCCCCATACCCCAACACAAATCCTAATTTACAAAGGAACTCCAACATGGCTGAGATTAAGATTTATAGTGCGGTTGTTTGTCCTTATGCTCACCGTACCCGCTTGGTACTTCAAGAAAAGGGTATTGATTTTGATTTGATTGAAATTGATTTGCAGAATAAACCAGAGGGTTTTACAAAAGTTTCTCCCTATGGAAAAGTACCTGCAATTACTCATGGAGAAAATCGAATTTGGGAATCAGCAGTTATTAATGAATATCTGGATGAAGTATTTCCCAACCCACCGCTTTTACCTAGTAACCCCATTGCAAAAGCTCAAGCTCGGATTTGGATAGATTTTGCTAATACTAGATTAGTTCCTGCTTTTTCTACTTTGTTACGCAGTCCAGATTTCCAAAAACAAGAAGAAGCTAAAAAAGAACTCTACAAACACCTAGAATTTATTGAAAATGAAGGTCTAGGAAAACTTTCCGGAGATGGCCCTTACTGGTTTGGTGAATCTATCAGTTTGACCGATTTTACCTTTTTCCCCTGGTTTGAAAGATGGGCTGCTCTTAAACATTATCGTGGCTTTGGTATCCCTGCTGAATTTACTCGTTTAAAACAGTGGAAACACGCGCTTAAAGAACGTGAATCAGTGCAAGCGATCGCTCATTCTAAAGAGTTCTATATTGAGCGATATGCTAAATTTGCTGCTCCTGTTCCTGTGGCTGCTTAGTCAAACGCTACATTCAACTATTCCTAAATTGAGAACACAGATTTATGAGTTATCAAAACATAGAAATCAAACCAATTGCTGGACGCATCGGTGCAAAAATTAAAGGTGTTAATTTAGCTGAAAATCTCAGTGATGAAATCATCAGCGAAATTAGAAAAGCCCTAGTTGAATATAAAGTCATTTTCTTCCGTGGACAAGAACTAGATGCTGATGGACAAGTAGCTTTTGCACGGCGTTTTGGCGAAATCACTACCGCACATCCGACAGTTCCATCACTTCCCGGGCATCCAGAAGTATTGGATTTGGATTACAGTCGTACCGTTGCTCGTGCGAATAACTGGCACACCGATGTTACATTTGTAGACCGTCCGCCCCTTGGCTCAGTCTTGCGGGCATTGGTAATTCCGCCGACGGGAGGGGATACAATTTGGGCAAATTCGGTGACTGCATACCAAGATTTACCGCAGCATTTGCGTAATTTGGCGGATCAAATTTGGGCTGTACATAGTAATGCCTATGATTATGCTACAGCCTTTGATATACCTGAAGAAGTGAAATCTTACCGGGATGTGTTTACTTCAACGGTGTATGAAACCTTGCATCCAGTGGTGAGAATTCATCCTGAATCTGGGGAAAAAGGTTTATTTATTGGTGGTTTTGTGCGTCAAATTCGCGGTTTATCTCCAACTGAATCAGGGGATATTATTCGACTATTGCAATCTTATGTGACACGACCTGAGAATACAGTGCGTTGGCGTTGGAAGGTTGGGGATGTGGCATTTTGGGATAATCGCGCTACTCAACATTATGCGATCGCCGACTATGGTAATGAACCCCGTCGTGTGCAGCGTGTAACTATTGCTGGTGATCTTCCTTTAGGTATTGACGGTAAGTATAGTCAAGCCATTAAAGGGGATTCTTCGGTATATATTCCCAATCTTGTAGCAGCTTAATCACAGGCTAATTGTAGGGTGTGTTACCGCAAAATGTAACGCACCATTTTGATCATAAATTTGATAATTTAAGGAGTTGGATTTTATGGCTTTAACACCTTCGACAATGTTACCTTTGGGGACTTTAGCGCCAAATTTTCATCTCCCAGATGTAGTTTCAGGTAAAACAATTTCATTGGCAAACTTTGCTGATAAAAAAGTATTGGTAGTTATATTTGTTAGTTGTCATTGTCCTTTTGTTCAGCATATAAGATTTGAATTAGCAAAATTAGGACAAGATTACAAAAATAGAAACGTGGGTATTTTAGCAATTAGTTCTAATGATATTAATACTCATCCTGATGATGCACCGGAATTACTTAAAGATTTTGCCCAAGAAATAGATTTATCCTATCCTTTGCTTTATGATGAAAGTCAAAAAGCAGCTAAAGATTTTTTTGCAGCTTGTACTCCTGACTTTTTTGTATTTAATGCTAATAGAAAGCTGGCTTATCGGGGACAGTTAGATGATAGTCGTCCGAAAAATGGTTTACCTGTGACTGGACAAGATTTGCGGAAAGCGATTAATTATATTTTAGCTGATGAAGTAATTACTTGGGAGCAAAAGCCAAGTATTGGGTGCAATATCAAATGGAAAGCAGGGAATGAGCCGGTTTATTATAAAGTTCCGGTAGTGGTTGGGTAGTTAGGGATTTTTTGGAGAAAACTGTTAATTAATGTAGAGATGTTTTAGGGAACGTCTCTACAGAATAATCCTATTCATGAAATATACTTGCTTCCACATGAAAAAAGACTGCTAATTTTTGGGTTAATTCTGGATTTATTTTCTGATTGCCATTTAAAATATCATCTACCAAAGTTTCTGAACCTAAAACAGCTTGTAAATCAGCTTTATTTCGATCAGATTGTTCCAAAAGAAATAACAACATAGATTGAGGATTATTTTGCTGATTAGGTTGATAATATTCTTGTTCAAATTTTTCAATTAAAGTAATTAGCAATTGGTAGAGTTCATTTTCTTTTTGACTACGTTTTCGGTACATTAAATCTTCGACAATGGCTAAAGCTTGTTCGTTTTCTGCTTCAGTCCTGATAACTTTGGGAAGATAGGCTGTTAATAGTTCTTTGTATTTGTCGGGATTAAAAGTAAGGGTCATTTTTTCAATTTTTCTTATTGTATTCGGCGTGAGTTTGATATTGATTCACTTTAATATTGCCAACCTCAAAATGAGAAATAGTTTCAGCCTTTAGAAAACATAAGAGAACTTTATACACATATAATATAGAATAGAGTTGATTAATTTTTAAGTTTGTGATATACTGTTGCGGTAAACATTAGTAAAATCAGTTTATGCTAGAACCAACTACATTAGCTATTGAAGCTACAAAAATTGTATTCAAAGTTTTAGACAACGTAACAGAGGGTGGTTTACAGGAAGTAGGCAAGCAGATACTTAATTATTTGCAAGAAAAATTACGGTTAAATTTTCAGTTGGAGCAAGGTAAACAAGATACCGCACTTCTCCAAACTATTATTTTAGATAAAGTATTAGAAGATAACCAATTCAAAAATGACTTAGAACAACTTGTATTAAGATTTGAAAAATTAGAAAATACAAATAATAGTGCTAAAGTTCTTCAAAATAACCAATACGGTTCTAACATAAGTGCAGATAATATTATAAATCCACAATTTATCAATAATCCACAGATATTTCGTAAACGTAAATAAACATTATTACGAACTTCGAGATACTGACATAGAACCTTTGAGCTTATTAGGAAAGTTTTTAAGCTACTTTAAGGTTTCCTTTTTCCTAGTCTCAGCACTTGTATTCTGGATTATTTTTGGTTGGTTTGCTGACTACTCATTCCCTTATGGTCAAGTTATTGAATTAATTATATGTTGCTTTAGAGGTACGATTACAGCTAAAGTTAATCAATTACAAAAGCAGTTACAAAAGACTGATTTTATTTCTCAAATAGATAATCAACAACAAATACAGAGATTAAATAACCTTGATTCTCAAGCTTGGTTGTATTTGGGTATTTTAGATAGACTAGGAAACAATAGTTCCGAAAGTAATGAAAAACTTGCTAAGACAATAGAAGCTTTAAGGAATAAGAAATATGAAATTTTAGATGAATTAAATCCTCGTAGATATGGAAAGTATCGTACACTCTCTAAAATTCAGGATTTTGTTGAATCTATTACCTCAAGTAAAACTCAAAAGGATTTTCTTCAAATTGAGAAAATCATAGATGAATTAATCAAAGCTGTTAGAAACAGTCATCCATCTGAAACAATAATTAAAGAATCATTAGATGTATTAACTCAAGAAACTGCTAAAAATGCTCATAAAATAAGTCCTAATAGATTGAGAATTATTTATAAAATTGCAGAACTAATTAATGACCTTTTTCTCAAGGAATTATCTAATCTTGAACCATCTGATATAGATAAACTGAACGAAACTATAATTCAAGAACTTAAAGAGCAAATAAACATTTTTTCTCAACAATTTAAAAACTTACTTGAACAAAAATATACTATGCAACAAGAGTTGCAAAACTACAATGATAAATTAAATAGTCTTAACAAGCTTATATTTGAGCGTGAGAATGAAGAATTTAAACTGCGTGAGGAATTAAAAAAATATATTTCCTTAAATCAAGATAGGCAAAATAGCATTAGTAATCTTCAGGCGGAATTAAATAGGAGAAATAAAAAGTTAATTGAACTAAAAACTCAGAGGGATGATCTAGATAATAGAGTAAATCAGCTAATCCAAAATATTAAGTATAAACAGAATGAAGTAGAACAGCTAACTAAAAAGCTAAATAAATACTCGGAAATCAGATTTTTAGAAGGAGATTATATTGGTAATTTAAGTAATAAAAATAGTAAATATCATTTCAATAGAAAATGTAATCATTGGAAGATGTTAGTAGGAGAATATGTGTTGAAGTTAGATGGTTCACGAGAAATCAGGAGTAGTAGTAGCCCTAGTTTATTCATTAAAGAAGGACTTGAAGAATGTGATATATGTTCGGAAAGAAAGAGTTAGTAAAAGGTGTTCAGCATTAAGTAGGGTGTTTTACGGCTATGCCAAGATTTGTGAGTGTGAGACAGTAATGATTAGCCGTAACGCACCATATTTCTCGGTGCGTTATAGCAACGCTTAACGTACCCTATGATTTAAGGTTTACTTTATAAATCATCTCTAAAAAAATACTCTAACCCACAGCATATTCTGTAAACTTCCTCATAAAAGGAGATTGAAACCCCAATACAATATCTTTCTTTGGAACTCCCACAGAAACTAAATTTTCTGCAATATCATCTTCAGTACCATTCCATTGCAGCCAAATTTTTTCACATTTAATATCAATATGAATAATACAACTATGTATCCATTCTTGACCTTCCCAACCTACATGAACTATTTGATAGTGGTCACGTTGTGTATCAAAAATTGTCTCAACTTCTATATTTCCATTAGCAGGTCTTTGTTCGCTATATGCTTGTAAAATCTGCTGTACAAGCTGGCGATATCTAGTTAGTTTATCCATTCTGCAATCACCTCATGTTCTACGTCATAAATAATCATTTTGACTTGATTCTCTTCAATCATATCTCTGGGAAAATCAAGATTAAAAAATGTCTTATAGGTTGTTAAAGGTACTGCTAAATACAAAACACGATCTGGCTGTCGTCTTCTTAATGCACCTCTATAATTAATAAACTGTCCTAACGCTGTATGAAATTCCGAAATTGCAGATGATCTCTCCAAAAAACTTTTGATTTCAACAGCAATTTTTTCTCCTTCTTTTTCGGCAGTAATCAGCTTTTCAGCGGCTAAATCAATAGATAGATTTACCCCGCCTACACTAATTGATAGGGGATCATGAGTAATCTGCCAACCGTCCTTCTGTAGAGCTTTTTTGACAACTTCATGAAAGACATCTTTAGCCGACATACTGATCCCTAATTGTATTTTCTACATAGATCATACAATATTAACGCATTTCTTCCTCTCTGCGCCTTTGTGTGAGATACTGTCCCCTATAAATCCTCATGCAACGCCCCCAACTTCCTAATCTCCGGCCAAATCGCTGCTGTAGCCACCACCACCAAAATCGTCCCAATACCCCCACCAACGACAGATAACACCGGACCAAATAAAGCCGCAGTCAACCCAGACTCAAAACCCCCCAACTCATTAGAAGCACTGATAAATACACTATTTATAGCGGCAACACGACCCCGTAAATGGTCAGGAGTACGAATTTGCACCAAAGTATGACGAATCACCACGCTAATGCTGTCTAACGCCCCGCTCAACGCCAACATTAACAACGACAACCACACCCAACGAGATAACCCAAAAATAATTGTCACCATCCCAAACCCGACAACCGACCAAAGTAAGGCTGGCCCCGCTTTACGGATAGGTGGTAAATATACTAACAATGCTGCCATAATCAACGCACCTATGGATGGGGCTGCTTGTAAATAACCTAATTCCACAGGCCCGACGTGCAAAATATCTTTAGCAAAAACGGGTAATAATGCCACTGCACCACCCAGCAAAACAGCAAATAAATCTAGAGTGATAGCTGCGAGAATTAGTTGATTATTCCAAACAAACTCAGCCCCAGCGGCTAAGGATTTCAGAGATATTGGTTCTTTCTTAAAGTTGGTTTTTTGGGGTTTGATGGCTGCGGTGAGGAAAAAACATGATAGTGCAGCGATCGCAGATAATATATATACTCCTGTGGCACTTCCGAACAGAGCAATGCTAAATCCTCCTAAAGCTGGCCCAATTACTGACGCTAATTGAAAGCTACTACTATTCCAAGTTGCTGCATTAGTAAAAGCACTTGTAGGTATTAACTGCCACATCAGCGCATCTCCCGCAGGTTTGAGAAATGCCCTAGCTACACCTGTTAATAATAAGCAAGCATAAATTAGAAAAACTGCACCTTGATAATAGGAAATAGCCGCTAAAGTTAGAGAACAAAACATTAATAGCAGCATTGCCAATAAAGTAATCTTTTTCCGGTCATTTTTATCAGCAATATGTCCTGTAATCAAAGTTAGGGCAATCATGGGTAAAACTTGTGCCAACCCAATTCCACCTAGAGCCATCGCTGAATTTGTTCGTTCATATAGCTCCCAGCCCAATGCTACCGTCTGCATTTGTCCCCCTGTGAAGAGGACTACACGCCCAATGGTAAATAGCCGATAATCTCGAAATCTCATGGCTGCAAAAGGATCGTGTTGTGCAGCCTTACTGTTATGGTGAGTTGGTTTCTGTTTGCTCGAAGACATTTTTTAGTAGAGTCAAGCCTGATTCAATATGTGATACTTGCTCTGGTGTCAAACCCTCCAGAATTTCCGCAATTTCCCCGCGAGTTTTTTCCTGGGATTGCTCTAAAAGCAGTTTTCCCTCTCTCGTCAAATTCAGGACTACTCGTCGTCGTTCTTGAGGATTATCTGTCCGTTGCACCAGATTACGTTGGACTAATTTTTCTATAGTTGTGGATGCTGTAGCACAGGTGACACCTAAATGCTCTGCTACCTCAGACAAGGAAGCACCAGGATTGCGATTCAGAAATGCAAGCGATCGCAATTGTGGTATAGATAAAGAGTCAGAACTGTGCGATCGCATTTCGGCTCGGATAAACCGCATCAATAAGGGGACAGTTTCCATCACCCTAGCGGCACATTCTTCAGAGGGTTTATCCAAACTCATAAGACCGGTTTTCTCCAGATTACATCGCCACCCGTGGATAAAGTCGTCCACAGATGTAGGTTAAACCTATTAATGTTAGCAAAAGAATTGTACAGTCTAACCCGAACCCATAAATACTAGAACCATTTGCCAGCATTGTCCCTCTTAAAGCATCCACCTCATAAGTTAAAGGATTCAACTGAGAAATGAGCTTTAACCAGGTTGGCATCAATGAAATAGGATAGATCGCATTACTAGCAAAAAACAACGGCATAGTAATTAATTGTCCTATTCCCGTAAATCTTTCCCGTGATTTCACTAAACAGCCGATAATTAGGGAAAACGTGCAGAAACAACCAGCACCCAAAAACACAATCAACACAACTTGCAAAAAAGCTATAGGATTGTGATTTAAGTGTACTCCCAAAAACAAAGCCAAGAGATAAATAAACACCACTTGGGAAAAGCAACGCACACCAGAAGCCACACCTTTACCTAAAACAATTGCAGCGCGGGGGATGGGCGCGGCCAGAAATTTATGAACAATGCCTAAATCGCGTTCCCAAATTAACGTCATTCCCCCAGTGAAAATGGCCACAAATAACGCACTTTGAGCCAAAATACCGGGAGTCATAAAATCTAGGTAAGGTATATTACCTGTAGGGATAGCACGAGTCCGAGTAAACACTTGTCCAAAAATAATTAGCCATAAAGCCGGTTGTACAGCCCGAATTACTAAATCACTAGGATCATGGCGGAGTTTTCGCACTTCTAATTCAGTAATTACCAGGGTTTTGGTAAATAGTTCTTTGATGCCAGAAAAAATCCCTTTGGGGCGATTATATCTTGGTTCAACCCAACCGTTGAGTGGTACGTCTGGTTCTTGCAGTTTCACTGTAACTGACTCCTGATACTAATTGATTTCCTGCGTAGTGGATGAAGACATCATCTAAAGTTGCTTCTGGTTTTCCTATTACAGCTTTTAATTCTGAAGGTGAACCAGTGATAATTTCTTTACCTTGATTCATGATTACGACTCGATTGCAAAGATTATCCGCTTCTTCTAAAAAGTGGGTAGTTAAAAAGATAGTTGTACCGTACTCAACACGAAGTTGTTGTACAAGTTGCCATACTTGTGTTCTTGCAACTGGATCTAATCCGACTGTTGGCTCATCTAGAAATAAGATTTGGGGTTGATGTAAGATAGCTTGAGCAATTTCCAGTTTCCGAATCATTCCCCCAGAAAAAGTTCTCACTAACTGATGTGCTACATTCTCCAAACCCATGAATTCCAGCACTTCAGAGATTTGCTGTTTTCTGCGTCGAGGGGGAATATCATACAATTTAGAGAATATTAACAGATTTTCATAACCTGTTAAAGTCCCGTCTGCTGATAAAGCCTGGGGTACATAACCGATTACTCTTCTGACTGCATCAGGTTGACGAGTCACATCATAACCCGCTAAGTATGCTTTGCCGCTACTGACTGGTAGCAAGGTGGTTAACATCTTAATTACTGTACTTTTTCCCGCACCATTGGGGCCAAGTAAACCAAAAACTTCTCCCGATGCAACGGAGATATTCAAAGTATCAACGGCTGTTGATTTTTCAAAGCGGCGCGTCAGTTCCAAGGTTTGCAATATTACTGACTTTGGAACTTGTGCAGGTATTTCCGCAGATTCTATTCTTCCCGTAAGTTTCGTCACGAGTCGGATTTACTTCCTTATTCAAATAATTAGACTATCTAAATATTAGTTTGACATATTTCTGCTAAAAGTCAAGACCAAGGATTAACGATGACAACCCCAGTACCAGCAAAATCTTTTTCGTTATGAGTACAGGAGGGTCATGGGGTGAATGTATCGCGCGGTAAACTATGATCTCGGTTCAAGTCGAGTTCTTCAGTGAGTTCAGCCAAGGGTGATTGACGGAAAAATTCTGAGATTTTAGTAGTCTCAATCAGAGCAGTTTCTTCTTTTGTGAGTTCTAAAAACTCGGAAACATTTCCGACTTTCCAGCCCTTTTGTTCTAGACGTTTTCTTTTAGCTTCATCCATAATACTAATCTTGTATAGGAATCCGGTTTGATTTTCAAGAAGATACGTAGGGTGTGTTAGCGATCGCGTAACGCACCAAACCCTTAATAATGGTGCGTTACGGATTTCATCCTAACGCACCCTACAACTACAAATGCTACCATACCTCATCAGAGCGGAAACTGCTGTATGTGTTGGCATTTAGAGTTCAGTATCTTTAAAATTGTTGATATGGGAGTAGTTTAAGGCTATTCTGTAAAGATTTCGCATCGAATTAAATCAATGAGCCAATACAGAGTTCGTGAACAAAGAGTATACGAAGGTGAATGGTGGTTCTATTGCTATAAACAAGACTGCCAAGGTTGCTTAGTTGAGTATTCACTTAATGAATACGAAGACTATGCTGACAGTTTTCTGAATCATTTCGGAGCGCACAGTTACGCTGGCTGTCACCTGTGTGGAGATGGTATAGTTTGGGGTGGTTATTCGGGTGGCTCACCAATTTCTGATAGCCTCGTTGCTTTGTTAAAAAATAAACACTATATGGCTTCTACAGTCATTCTTTCCGCAATTATAGATAATTCTCTAGAGAATCTTCTTTGGGCAGCTTTAGTTGACAATAGTGTTGATAAGGCACGCGCCAACAATATTGCAGATGGACGTTTAAACCGGAAAGACATTATTAATATGGTCGCAGCACTTTCAAACTTAAAAATAAAAGATATTGCCTTTGCTTCAAGAAATTTAGTGGCACATGGTAAGGGATTTTTACGAAATGAAGAGAGTTATCGGGTTGATTTACAAAAACAAATCATTCAGATACGCAAATGGGTAGAACAAATATTAGATGGAAAAGTCCCTAATAATTTTATGCCAACCGAGTGCGAACGCTGGTTGTTATTTATGGATCACTGGAGTAGATGGCTGGTGAATTATGTAGATGCTCAACTCTTGAGTAAGTAGTGTTGTCGCATAATAACCCTGAAAATGTTGATAATTAGGAATTCATTTGTCATTTTTCTCCAAAATCTCCCCTAGCCAAGCTTCCTGCTCAGAAGATAACACAGGAGTTCTAGAACTTGTGCATAATCAATTGCTAAATGCTATATAATAGAAATCCAAATTATTTCTCAGATTTTACTCAAAATTAAAATTTAATGACTAGGTTTATACATGATAAATTTGCCAAAGACTATCTAGAAGAGCTATTGAAAGATTACGGAGAAGTCAAAGCATCAGAAAAAGTCTCAGGAGAAATTAAAGAAATAGATGTTTTATTCACACCTGCTAAACAACAAACTTCTAAATTACAAATACTGGGGTTACTAGGAAGACTTGCCGAAAATCCTGCAATAATAGAACCATACCGCAATCCAGCTTCTACCGATGAAATCTGCGACTGTATTCTCAAGTTATTAGAAGTCAAGGCTTCATTGCGACGAGAAGCCAAAGCCAATAAAATCAAACTTCAGGAGTCAGAAATTCCTAAATTGTGGATTTTAACCCCCACCATATCTGAAACTCGTTTATCTAGCTTTGGAACTATCCAAAAAGAAGGTTGGTTATCGGGAGTACATTTTTTAGCAGATGCTATGCGTTCAGCAATTGTGGCAATACACCAACTACCACAAACACCGGAGACTTTATGGTTGAGGCTTTTGGGTAGGGGAAGCGTACAATCACAAGCAATTATCGAGTTGCAAGCGTTACCATTAGATCATCCATACCAAAAAGCCACCCTGGAATTAGTTTACAACTTGCGCGAAAATTTGAGAGTAAATCAAGAACTAGAAACAGATGATAGGGAGTTAATTATGCGACTAGAACCACTTTATCAAAGAAATAGAGAACAAGCTAAAGAAGAAGGAAGACAAGAAGGAAGACAAGAAGGAGAAAAAAACTTAATACTGCGTCTACTACATCGTCGGATTGGGGAAATTGATTCGTTATTAATCGAGCGAATTACAGGATTATCAATTGAACTGTTAGAAAATTTAGGAGAGGCGTTATTAGACTTTTCTAGTGTTGCTGATTTAGAAGCTTGGTTAACCCAACACTCAATTTAATTCATTTTGATTATTAGGGAGTTAATCATGCAATTAGAACCATTTTTCAAACAACCTATACTTGTCATAATCTAAAAACATTAAATCAGTAGGTTGGGTTGACGTTAGGAAACCCAACATTTACGGACGTTTGTTGGGTTGCACTGTCGCTTAACCCAACCTACAAAAACTCTTAACCAAACAGTATTTTAATCATTAATAAGTTCCACTTGCTAAACTAAAAGCGTATAATGCAATAGAAAAACCTATTTAAAATATCAAATCCTAAAAACATGAACAGCTTAAAAACTCTTTGTAAAACTCTAGCTATTAGTACAGGAATCTTTTTGTTATCTGTGCCTACTACCTACGGGATACCACTAAAACCGTTGTTAACTGCCAAAACAACTTATAATCAAACAGGTTCTTGGGATGCAACTTATTATTTTACAATCAAATTACCAGAATCTCTGGCTAATTGGCAACTGCAACAGGTTGTTTTAACACAAGTAGAAGGTGTAGAAAATATTGAATTTGATCAGAAAAACAGTGTTGCTTTCATAGAAGTAAGTGGACAAAAAGAAAAGCTAGGTATTACCTTAACCAAGAGTTCAACTCAACCACAAACTATCATTGCTACTTTTGATAAACCAGTTTCTGCAAATCAAACAATTACTATCGCTTTAAAACCTTTTTATAATCCTACCAGCGAAGGTATTTATCTATTTCGAGTTCATGTTATTTCCTCTGGGGAGAAAACGAATAATTTAGTTGTGGGAACTGCTCGGTTGCAATTTTACAATGATTTTGATAATCACCTATTTTATCAATGGTAAAGTGTTTATAAATTGCTGATTTTTCAGACAAATTCAGCAATATTCATCAATTAGTTAAGAATGCTAGACGACAATTATTCAGCAGCACATTTAATTCTTCTGCAACTTGTAACGGATTTTTACTTAACGTTACAGCTTCATGAGGATTTCTCCCTGTTCTTATAACAGCAGAAATTGCATCTTGATTAGAAAATCCCCGCACACTCACTAACCAAGCCGCTAATATATGTCCAGTGCGACCAATTCCACCAGCACAATGTACAACTACTTTTTCTTTTTGTTGATTTGCTGTGATTAAAAAAGGCAGTATTTTCTCTATGAGTGTTTCTAAATCTGATAAATGAAAATCTTCAATTGGTGTCCAACAAACTTGTTGATTACCAAATTCTTGCCGATATGTATCTAAAAGATGGGCATAATTAGCTAATTGTTTATCACTAAGCAAACAGCAAACTCTCTGAATATTTTGGGATTTCATAAACTCAATCCAATCATATACTTGATAATCAGCATATCCAGGTCGAGAAGCACCAAATACTATTGTTTCGTGTTCCCAAGCAGGGGCAAATTTGTACATTTTTAACTTATCCAAATCGCCGACTTCTCAAAGAAGTTGGGGATCTATATCCTTATCTTTTTAATTGCTCTTTCTGCGTAAATAGAAACATCTCGATCAGGATCATCTAGTGCTTGTTGGAGAGCATTTAAAGCCTGAGCATTATCTAAATTACCAAGTGCTATAGCTGCCTCTTTTCTGACATCCGAATATTCGTCTGTTAATGCTTTAATTAAATCAGGTAATAAATTTTGATCTGGCATTTTTTGTAATACCTGAAGAACAAACTTTCTCACTTGCCAATGTTCATCTTTTAGAGCAATTTTTAAAGCGGGAATTGCTTCTGAATTAGCGTGAATTGCTAAAGATTTAGCTACATTGCGTCGTACTTGCCAATCAGGATCGGAAGTGAGTGATTGAGTTAATAATTCTACGACTTCTTTATCTGCTAAATATCCTAAAGTTAATGCTACTGCACGACGGACATTATCATCAGGATCATTCATCAAAGATAAAGCAGGTGGACATATTTGCACCTGGTTTAAATAGCGTAGAGTTGTAATAGCAGTTTCTCGTAGTTGTGGATATTTGGAATCAAAGAAAGATAACACCACAGGTAGAGATTGAACATCATGTATCTTCCGCAATAAGATTAAGATGTTAACTTGAAGATTGATATTTTCTTGATGTAGTGCATCCAATAAAAGCAATAAATGATCTGTGGCGACTAATTCACCTAATGCTGATAATCCTTCGGTGCGAACGTCTTCATCTGGGGAAGCAAGAGTTTTTAATAAAGCAGGTACAGCAACAGGATTAGCAAGTTCCCAAAGTGCAGATACGGCAATTTTTTGTACTGCGGTGCTTTCGTCTTCCAGTGCGATAATTAAAGCGTCAACTGCTGCGTCTTCTCCAAGATGCTGTAGAGATTTTACCGCAACTAGGCGATCGCCCTCGTTAACTGAATGCAACATTTCCAACCATTGATTTAACTCTGAATCAGTATCTATAAACATTTCTGTACCTCTACCGCAACAAGAAAGGAATTTGTACTGTAATGGCGTTTGTTGGACATTCCTTCTCACAGGGTAGACAGAACCAACATTCATCATATTTCATATAGGCCTTTCCCGTCTCTGGATTTTTTGCTAATACATCCAGAGGACAAACTTCAATACAAGCAACACATTTTTCTAAACATTTAGATTCATCCACAATTACAGGAATATCTACTCTTTGATTAATTAAAGCCATAATTTTGTAACTCCCTAATTTCATTAAAAATTAAACAAAAAATTTCCATTCTTCCCTAAAAGAAACTACCATTTTATTCAATGTTTCCATATCAATTAAAAACGCATCATGTCCGTGAGTTGATTTAAGCAACCCCAATTGAGCATGAGGGATTAAATCTACTAATTCTTGTTGTTCTACTGGAGGATAAAGAACATCAGAATCAATAGACACAACTAAAGTTGGTTGTTTGATACTTTGCAAAACTGATTGATAATCTTTTCTGTTCCAACTAATATCATGACTATCCATTGCATGAGTTAATGTAATATAAGTATGAGCATCAAAACGTTCTATTAGTTTTTGACCTTGATATTGTAAATAACTGGTGATCGCAAACTGATTAGATTCATCCTGCTGTCTTCCAAAACGATTTGTAAAACTCTCCCAATAACGATAGGTAATCATTGCCATCATTCTTGCTACTGCTAGTCCTTGGTTCGGAGGTGCATCAATTGTATAGTTTCCCCCTTGCCAATTTGGATCTATATAAATTGCCTGTCTTTGTGCTTCACTCAAGCCAATAGACCATGCTGAATGTCTTCCAGGTGCAGCCATTGGTGCGATCGCTCTCACCTTTTCTGGATATAATAAAGCCCATTCTAAAACTTGCATTCCACCCAATGAACCGCCAATTACTAACTGTAGAGATTGAATATCTAAATATTCTAATAGTACAGATTGGAGGTTAACCATATCCCTAATTGTAATTCTAGGAAAAGATGCACCATAAACCTTTCCTGTATTTGGGTTAATAGAAGTTGCTCCAGTTGTACCGTAACAACTTCCTAAAATGTTGCTGCACACGATAAAATCCTGATTAGGATCAAAGACTTTTCCTGAACCAAACAAATCTCCCCACCAATCATCAGCATCAGCAGAACCAGTGAGCGCGTGACAAATTAAGACCCCATTATCGCCGGTTGCATTTAATTGTCCCCAAGTGCGATAGGCAACTTGAACATCAATTAATACTTCACCAGATTCTAATGAAAATGGTGCTGAAAATTGATAAAACTGGGTTTTTGGTGAAATGAAGTCTAAGTATTTCATAGAGTAGGGAATAGGGAATAGGGAACAGGGAACAGGCAATTTTCCCTCTGCACCCATACTTTCTTTTACTGTCAACTGTCAACTGTCACCTTCTTAAACGCTTGCTCAAAGTCCTCCTTAATATCGTCAATATGTTCAATTCCCACAGATACCCGCACCAAATCAGGTGTGACACCAGCCGAAAATTGTTCACTATCACTTAGCTGTTGATGAGTTGTAGAAGCAGGATGAATAACAAGGGTTTTTGCATCACCAACATTTGCTAAATGACTGGCTAATTTCACATTACTAATAAAAGCTTTACCTGCTTCTAATCCACCTTTGATGCCAAAATTAAGAACTCCTCCAAAACCATGTCGGAGATATTTTTTAGCTCGTTCATGATACGGATGATTGGGAAGTCCTGGATAATTAACCCATGCTACTTGCTCTTGTTGTTCTAACCATTTAGCTAATTCTAAAGCATTGCTAATATGACGTTCTACACGCAGAGAAAGAGTTTCTAATCCTTGCAGTAATAGAAAAGCATTAAATGGACTTAATGCTGCTCCTAAATCTCGTAATCCTTCGACTCTGGCACGAATAATAAAGGCAATGTTACCAAATTGACTACCTTTCCCAAATACTTCTTGAAAATTTAATCCATGATAACCGGGGGAAGGCTCGGTAAAGAGGGGAAATTTGCCGTTACCCCAATCAAATTTACCAGAATCAACGATTACGCCACCAATGGATGTACCATGACCACCTATCCACTTAGTAGCAGATTCCACAACAATATCTGCACCATGTTCAATGGGTCGTGCTAGATATCCACCTGCACCGAAGGTATTATCTACAATTAAAGGAATGCCATTTTCGTGGGCAATGTGGGCTAAAGCAGCAAAATCGGGGATGTTGAATTGGGGATTACCAATGGTTTCAACGTAGAGAGCTTTTGTGTTTTCATCAATTGCTTGACGGAAATTTTCTGGGTCATCTCCTTCCACAAATTTGACATTTATTCCCAATCGTGGTAGAGAAACTTTGAACTGGTTATAAGTTCCCCCATAGAGGAAACTGGTAGAAACAATATTATCTCCTGCTTGAGCGATCGTACTTATTGCCAAAAATTGGGCTGCTTGACCGCTTGCAGTAGCCAAAGCTGCTACCCCCCCTTCTAAAGCCGCAATCCGTTTTTCAAATACATCCGTTGTCGGATTCATAATCCGGGTATAAATGTTACCAAACTCCTGGAGAGCAAATAACCGCGCTCCATGTTCAGCATCATCAAAAACGTAGGAAGTGGTTTGATAAATTGGTACAGCACGGGCATTAGTACCAGGTGCAGGTTCTTGTCCAGCATGGACTTGTAGGGTTTCAAAACGATAATTTTCTGACATAGGTAGTATTTAGGTAGGTTGATTATCAAGCGACTAGAAGTCGCTGCTACACAGGCAAAACCCACCTGCGTGGGTTCAATGAGTCGGCGCAGGGGGACTTCGTTTTTGTAGCCCCAGACTTCTAATCTGAGGGGGCTATTCCATACTGTTCAAACCATTTCTGGAGACGTTGCCAACCATCTTTGGCTTCTTTTTCGCGGTAGGAAGGACGATAATCGGCAAAAAAGGCGTGAGGTGCATCAGGATAAACAATTATCTCCGATTTACTGCTGCTAGATTTAAGTTTTTCTCGTATTTGTTCTACTGTGTCCACAGGAATAACTGTATCTTGACCTCCATAGAGTCCCAGCACGGGGACTTTGAGTTCAGAAGCAATATCAACAGGGTGTTTGGGCTGTAGTTCGGTTACATTGCCTACCAATCTTCCATACCAAGCGACACCTGCTTTGACGTTGGGATTATGTGCTGCATATAGCCAGGTAATTCGACCACCCCAGCAAAAACCCGTAATTGCTAATTTATCAGCGTTACCTTTTGCTGATTTTACTGCCCAATCAACGGTAGCATCTAAATCTGATAATACTTGAGAGTCGGGAACTTTGGCAACAATGGCGCGAATTTCGTCAATATTGCTTAATTTTGACACATCACATTGACGGATAAATAGTTCAGGGGCGATAGCTAAATAGCCTAATTTAGCAAAGCGTCGCACAACATCCTGAATGTGTTCATGTACCCCAAATATTTCCTGAATTACCAAGACAATGGGAAAAATTTCACCCTTTTCCGGTTGCGCTCTGTAAGCTGGAATTTCCCCATCTTTAACGGGAATTTTCACTGCCCCAGCAATTAATCCTTGAGTATCTGTAGAAATCACTTTGGCCAAAACAGGTTGCACTGCTACGGTAAAAGCAGTTGTCAGAGCAGCTGTAGTCATAAATTCACGGCGTGTTATTTCTTTTAGCATCTTTAAACCATTTCAATATCATTAATTTTTGATTGATATTTAAGCCCCTCTCCGCGTCAAATAGAGGTTGGTGAGAGGTTAATCCAATTCAAGTTACCTTAGTAAAGCACTGGTTCTGCTTGCAATTTTTCTAATCCTTCCGGTAACAGGTCGCTTTTTTGTCGTGATACATCCAGAATATGGGAAGTAAAGCCTTTTCTATTCATCTAGCTGCAACATCATATACTTCTTTATGTAAATCGACCTCCACAACATAAGGCTCAATCTGACGCTTAAATAAAAGCATTTCTCCCACTTCATTCTTTTTCAAATTCACATGACAAAACCACTCTTCGTTATTCTTATTTGGAAAATCTAACCGATAATGATATAAACCCCAACGACTTTCTCGACGATATAAAGATGCTCGTGCTGCCATTTCTGCACAATCACGAATAAAATGCACTTCCATACATCGCATTAATTCATGAGGATCACGCGCTCCCATTTGGGCTAATATTTCATGATAACGTACAAAGTTATTTAACCCAATTTCCATTTTATTACCAGATTTTGGTGGTTGCAGGTAATCATTTACCACTCGTCGTAACTTATATTCAACTTGAGTATGGGGAATACCATTTGGCTGATTTAATGGTGCGTAAATTCTCGCTTTTTCTATTTCCAGAAAATTAGTATCAGGTTCTAAATGTTGTAAATTTTTAATATAATTTATCGCGTTCTCTCCTGCTAACCGACCAAAGACAAATGCACCAATCATATAATTATGAGGAACGCTGGCCATATCTCCGGCTGCATAGAGTCCAGGTACTGTGGTTTCTGCTTTTTCATTTACCCACACACCAGAAGCACTATGTCCACTACATAATCCAATTTCTGAGATGTTCATTTCTACGCCATGAGTGCGGTAATTTTCACCTCTACCTTCATGAAAACGTTCTCTACTTGGTCGTTCATTTGCCCATAAAACAGACTCAATTTCTGAAATTGTATCTTCATCCAAATGAGTCATTTTCATTTGAATAGGTCCTTTACCAGAGTTTAATTCTTTCCAGATTTCTAACATCATTTGTCCACTCCAATAATCACAATTAATGAAGCGGTTTCCTTCTGAGTTGGCGGTATATGCTCCATAGGGACCTGCAACATAGGCACAAGCAGGACCGTTATAATCTTTAATTAATGGGTTGATTTGGAAACATTCGATGTTACTTAATTCTGCTCCTGCATGATAAGCCATTGAATAACCATCTCCGGCATTTGTGGGGTTTTCATAAGTTCCATAAAGATAGCCAGATGCAGGTAAACCCAAACGTCCACAAGCACCTGTAGAAAGTATGACGGCTTTGGCTTGAATAACTACAAAATCACCACTCCGTACATCAAACCCAATTGCACCAATGGCTCTACCATTTTTTACTAATATTCTAGTTGCCATAACGCGGTTAGTTACTTTCACTTGATGACGTTTAACTTGGCGGGTAAGAATGGTTTTTAAGTCTTTACCTTCTGGCATGGGTAAGACATATTTACCTACCCGATGTACTTGTTTAACGTCGTAATTTCCTTGGGGATCTTTTTGGAATTTAACGCCCCAACTTTCTAATTCTTGAATAGTTTCAAAACCTAATTTACCTGTTTGATAAACGGCTTTTTGGTGCAGAATACCATCATTAGCAATGGTGACTTCACGGACGTATTGTTCTGGGGTAGAATTGCCAGGAATGACGGCTGTATTTACTCCATCCATTCCCATGGCGATCGCCCCACTACGGCGTATATTTGCTTTTTCTAAAATTAACACCTCAGCATCAGGATTTGACTGTTTGGTTTTAATCCCTGCCATTGTCCCCGCAGTTCCACCACCAATTACTAAAACATCGGTTTTTAGCCACTGTGTATTGATGTTTGTTACCATATACAACTCTTTCAAGAATTTAATTTTTTTCTCACGCAGAGAAAGTTAACGAAGATTTCTAGAAATAATTGATAATTAGCAATTTTCTTATTGCCAATTACCAATTACTAAATTATTTCTTACCTTGCCAAACTATTTCTTTAACCTTGATTTCCTTAGGAATCAAGTTAATTTTATAGAACGTATCAGCAATTTCTTGTTGTTTGGCAATTACATCATTGGTTAATGGCAGAACACCATACTTGCGTCTTTTTTCTGCTACCTCTAATACAGTCGCATCTATACCCAATACAGGAGAAAGTAACTTTGCCACATCTTTAGGATTACCCTTTGCCCAATCACTGACTTTACTTACCCCAGCCAAAACTGTTTTTAAACCTGCTGGATTTTTCTCTGCAAAGGATTTAGCAGCCAAATAATAACCTCGATTGGGAGCTAGTCCAGTGGCATCAGTAAGAATACGTGCGCCTGTGGCTTTTTGAGCAGCAGCTAAATAAGGGTCCCAAACTGCCCAAGCATCAACATTTTTCCCTTCAAAAGCAGCACGGCCATCAGCAGGTGCGAGGAAAGTTGGCTTAATATCAGTGTATTTTAATCCAGCTTTTTGCAGTGCTTTGACTATCAAATAGTTAGTATTTGATCCTTTCGCAAAAGCCACTTTTTTGCCCTTGAGGTCAGCTACACTTTTAATTGGTGAGTCCTTATGAACAAGAATTGCTTCTGCTTTAGGTCCATAAGGGTCATAAGCAACATAAACTAGAGGAACTCCAGCCGCTTGAGCAAATACAGGGGGTGCTTCTCCTGTGTAGCCAAAATCAATACTGCCAACGTTTAAAGCTTCTAACATTGGTGGTCCAGCAGGAAATTCAGTCCAAGTAACAGAAGTGCCAGAGGCTTTTAAGGTTTTTTCTAATTCGCCTTTTGCTTTGAGTGCATAGAGGATAGTTGCTGCTTTTTGATAACCAATACGGATTACTGTCTTGCTATTATTATTTTGGGCGATTGTATTTGCATTAGCTTTCTGAATTGTCCCGCCATTATTGCTAAGGTTGGGAGAAAAAACAGAAACAGCTAATGTTGATCCTAATCCAACTGTAAATAGTAAAGAAAAAGTGCGAATGTTCGATTTTTTAAGAAACATAATCCCAACTTCAACTAATCGGAGTAAAGAGAATCTAGAAACAGATGGCGATCAGAAATCACAGCTACACAAGCAAAACTCACCTGAGTGGGTTCAAAGAGTCCGCGTAGGCGGACTTCGTTTTTATAGCCCCAGACTTCTAGTCTGAAGGCTATCTTTAGGTAAATTTATGATAAAACTACAGTATATCAATCAAGTTACCGTATTTTTCTTAAATAATCACATAAAAGTGATTTGAATGCAAGAGGTCTATGGAAAAACATTAACCGTGCGTGTAGTCTTATAAAAAAATAGGCTAAAAACCCTTGAGGGCAAGTTTTGGAGTGTGGCGGAAAAACTTAACTGTCCTTTCTTTAGGCAAGGGATGAAAGCCAACTAGAGGCTGTCTTCCTCCAGTGACTTGTGTTATAAGCTGTTATGCAGCTAAATTGTATAGTCATAAATTCTTGAACTCTTGTGGCACAGGCATCTTGCCTGTCTCATTTATACAAATTAAATACACAACAGCTTACTAATTATCACGGGAAAGGTAATCAACCTGTCTAAAAACCTAACTGCCTAACGGTAATCTGCACCTTGATAATTAAATCTATACGGTTCTACTGCATTGTTCTAGTTCCCTCCTAGCAGTAGGTAAAAGATTTATAGGGCTAGACGAATCAGAATTTTTGAAACAGAAAAGTTTCATCCTCAACAGGACTTGTAGTCATGCGACTACGGTCGGGCAGACCGAAAGTTAACGCTTGGGGAGAGTCCCACCTCTGAGCTAGATAACGCAAGGAGTCTAATTTAAGTGGTCTCGTTGAACTAAGAATCCCCGTGTGTCTTTAGACCGGGGAGTGTCAAACCCTTATTTGCCGTAAAATGCCAGAAAAATTAGATTTGAACAAAAGTGTTGTGGGCGAGGGAGTACAGGTAGATCCTGCCAATCTTCAACAAGAAGAAGTTATCCAACTCCTGAAACAAGTAATTGAACCCATCCTAAAAAACGACATCATTAGTTTGGGAATGGTACGAAATCTGCGGATAGTTGATAACTATGTTTATTTGCGCTTGTATATAGGTTCTCGTCAGCAGCACTTAGAAGCAGAGATTAAAGCAGTATTATCATCACTAGCTTGGTGTAAAAAAACCTACATTCAAGTTTGTACAATTCCAGGGGTAAAAACGACATTAGCCATATCTAGCGGTAAAGGGGGTGTAGGTAAATCCACAACCGCAGTTAATTTAGCCGCAGCGTTGAAATTAACGGGAGCAAAAGTGGGTTTATTAGATGCTGATGTTTATGGTCCCAACGTTCCTCAGATGCTTGGATTAGGACAATCTGAAGTTACGGTTATTGATACTGCTAATGGGCAGAAATTTTTACCATTAGAAGCTCATGGTATCAAAGTCATGTCTGTAGGATTGTTAGCAGAACCGGATCATCCTTTAGCCTGGCGTGGACCTGTATTACATAAAATCATTACTCAATTTATACATGATGTTGAATGGGGAGAATTGGACTATCTGTTAATAGACTTGCCTCCCGGTACTGGTGATGCTCAAATTACGATTGTGCAAGAAAGTCCGATTTGTGGGGTGATATTGGTAACAACACCTCAACAGGTCGCTGTTGCTGATGTGCGTCGCAGTATCTATATGTTTCGCCAAGTGGGTGTTCCTGTTCTCGGTATTATCGAAAATATGAGCTATTTTATGGGCGTAAACGGTGAAGAAACTGCGATTTTTGGCAGTGGTGGCGGTGAAAAGTTATCAAATGAACTCCAAGCACCACTTTTAGGCAAAATTCCCCTCGATCCTCGTATCTGTAATGGAGGTGATACTGGAGAACCGCTTACCCTTGTTGACTCTAGCACAATTACAAGTCAAGTATTTATACACATTGCTACGGCATTAGAGGCTACTTTTCTTGCTTTTTCTAGTTATTTATGATACGCTTGGTTTTAATCTACAGTATCTTGATGTAGATATTGTACTTTAAATTAATTAATGGGTGTTTGCTATGACAAATAAATTAGAAGGGAAAGTGACTATTATTACCGGAGCTTCTTCGGGAATTGGGGAAGCTACGGCTATTTCACTTGCAGCAGAAGGGGCAAAAGTGGTAATTGCAGCCAGAAGGGGAGATAGGTTGGAGGCTGTAGCAAAACATATTACTGAAAATGGTGGACAAGCATTATCCGTTATTGCAGATATTACCGATGAAGTACAAGTTAAAAATTTGATCCAAAAAGCTCATGCAGAATTTGGGCGTGTAGATATTTTGGTAAATAATGCAGGTATATCATTTCCAGGTAGAATTGAAAATGCAGATCTCTCAAACTGGCGGAAAATGATTGATATTAATGTTTTAGCGTTAATGTACACAACTCACACTGTATTACCTATTTTCAAAGCGCAAAAATCAGGACATATCGTTAATATTTCATCCGTCGCTGGACGCATTGCCCGTGCAGGAATGGCAGCTTACAATGTCACTAAATGGGGTGTAAATGCCTTTTCGGAAGCATTAAGACAGGAAGTATATCAAGATAATATCCGGGTTACTATCATCGAGCCTGGTTTAGTAGAAACAGAAATTGATCAGCATATTACCGATTTAGTAGCAAAGCAAGAAATTGAAGCCAGAAGAAAAGCAATTACACCTTTACAAAGTGAAGATATCGCAGCAGCAATAGTTTATGCTGTTACCCAACCACAGCACGTAAATGTGAATGAAATCTTGATTCGTCCAACTCAGCAAGATCGGTAATAAATATACCTGAAAATAGGTAATATTAATGTTAGAAGAAAATAGAACATCGTTAAAGAAAAGCAACAAAATATTTGCCTTTTTGAGAATTTCACCTGCAATTAAATCACCCAATTTATCTGGTTTTCTCCTTGGGGAAAGCGTGTCTTTTTTCGGCTCTTGGATGACACAAATTGCCTTAGTATGGCTGGTTTATCAATTGACAAATTCGGCCATGTTAGTTGGTATAGCTGGCTTTAGTAATCAAGCTATGGGTTTGGTGATTACGCCATTGGTAGGAGTATTACTAGATAGATGGAATTTAAAGTATGTTTTGTTAACCACTCAGATAGTATCTATTTTTTTATCTTCATTACTAACTTTTTTAACTGTTAGTAATCAGATAAATTTTACAGATATTATTATCATTGGTATTCTTCAAGGCATAGTCAAAGCTTTTGATTTACCAGCACGTCAAGTAACTATTCCCAGGTTACTAGAAAATAGAAGTGATACTTATAGTGCAATGGCTGTGCATTCATTTTTAATTAATACAGCTAAATTTGTCAGTCCGATGATTGGGGGTTTGATAATTGCTAGAAATGGAGCAGGTTTATGTTTTTTAGTAGATGCTATTAGCTATTTGCCTTTTATAGTAGCTATCTTAATTATGCGGATAAAACCAAATATCAATAATTTATCTACATCAAAATCTCCAAAAATTTGGCATAACTTAAAAGAAGGATTTATTTTTGTCTATAATTTCGTGCCTATTAAATCTATTTTAATATTGCAAATTATAGTTTGCTTTATGGCAATGACTTATGTAAATCTCATGCCAATATTTGCCAAAGAAGTCTTAAAAGGCAATGCAGAAACGATGGGTTTTTTGATGACTTCTACAGCTTTTGGTTCTATCTTTTCTGGGATTTATCTCATGCAGCGTAAACAAGTCATAGGACTAGAGAAGGTTATGGTAATTTCTACTCTAGTGCTGGGAGTATCATTAATATTATTTTCTCGTTCAACACAGCTAGAAATTTCTTTACTATTAATCTTTATTGTGGGATTAACTAACACACTGACTCTAGCTTCAATTAGTAATTTTTTGCAACTAATTCTTGTAGAAGAAGACAAAAGAGGACGAGTAACCAGTATTTTTATGACTACATTTTTGGGAATACTCCCTTTTGGTAATTTATTTTTTGGAGGATTAGCAAATTATATTGGTGTTGCTAATGCCTTATTATTTGGTGGTATTTGTTGTATTTTAGGAGCTTATTTTTTTGCTAGGCACATATCAAAGATTAGAAAAGTGGTAAACCCCATATATCAAGAAATGGGATTACTTTCTTAATGATTATTTATAAGCATTTAGATAAAAAAAGAAGATCCCCGACTTCTGACATCAATTGATGATTTGTGAACACAATAAATCAAAGAAGTCTGGGATCTGGGTATAAACAAGTGTTATAAATAAATACTTGTAATTATTTAAACATCAGGCATCAATTTAATGCTTAAACCAAACTCTTAGAGAAAAATGTATTAGAAAATACTTGATTTTCAGATTTATTTATGCAAAAGTAATATCTATAACTACTTAATTATGGTAGACATAAAGTAGTTCTTCTAAAATTTTATTCAACTTCAAATACGCTCTGAATATTTCAGCTATGAAAATACCTTTTTTAGCACAACGCCGTACAGTTTTAAAACGGTTTGTTCAATATTCATTACTGGGATTGTTTACTCTATCTGCACCATTGATAGGTAGTTTATTACAAACAACCCAAGCACAGACAAAATCTGGATTTAGCTCTAAAGTCATCAACTTAGCCTATCAAACTTCTGGGGATATTGTCAAAGTCAAAAAAGTTATTCCCCGCAAGATAAACGTTAAGGATGCAACTTTACCTGCTCAATTAGCTGAAGCTATTACACCTAAACGACTGAAGTAGCTTGTCATACCAAATTCAACTCTCAAAACATTAAGGAGGAATCAATCCATGAGTACGATGTTTTTGGCTGCCGATGATTGGGTACATATAGGTTTTAGATTAATATTGGCTCTTTTAGTCGGTTGCATCATTGGATTGAACCGTCAGAAAGGTGGTAGACCAGCAGGGATGAGGACATTTATGTTAGTGAGTATGGGAGCGGCATTATTTGTGATGATTCCTTTACAAGCTGAAGGTGATAGTTCCTTCGTTGGAACTAATGCCCTGAGTCGTACCATTCAAGGTGTAACTACTGGCATAGGCTTTCTTGGCGCAGGATTAATTTTGCAAGAATCTCCCAGAAAATCTGAAGTGCCAAAAGTACGGGGCTTGACTACAGCAGCCTGTGTTTGGACGGCGGCAGGATTGGGAGCAGCCATTGGTTGTGGTTTGTGGCAAATGGGATTATTAGGAGGATTTTTGACTTTAATTACCCTCAGTGGTGTAAAGCGGCTTGATCGGTTTTTGAGATTTTTAATTGGTCAAAATAGTCAACCAAGTGCTTTGCAGCTAAATGATCTTGCTGATGATGATGATTAACAAGAAATATTGTTGGTGGTTTGAATGGACTTAAGTTGAAACGTTTTATTTGATATAACCTAAAGCCATAGCACCATAACCAATTAAACTACTACCTAAAACTAGCCAAGCAGCATTGATGCGGTAGCGAGTAATTAAAACTGTGGAGATGAGTGCGATCGCTATCCCCAGAATATCTACATAGGGTGGTTTTGCTATTTTTAAAGTAGCTATTCCCAGTTGCAAGGCAGCTACTACCATCAGTGCTATAGCACTGGCATTCACAGCATCTAAAAATGATCTTGTCCAAGCAGAACCGCGTAAACGGGGAATAATCGGATTTAAGGCGGCAACGAAGAGAAAAGATGGTAGGAAAATACCAATGGTAGCTACTATCGCACCAGGTACACCAGCTAAGACATAGCCGATAAAGGTGGCAGTAGACAGCACTGGACCAGGGGTAAATTGACCAATAGCGATCGCATCTAGTAACTGCTGTTGTGTTAACCAGCCATATTCTTGAACTAATCCCCCTTGCAAAAATGCAATTAACACATAGCCACCACCAAACAAAACACTACCAACTTTCAGAAAAAACCAACCTAATTGCCATAAAGGAATAGATGCACTTGCCACAGTGCTAATTGTAGATGTTGTCTGTAAAGTTGCGCCTGTAGTTAAGACAGCAATCAATAAGTTAGGTTTATTTCCTGGTGGTTTGTCTTGACTTCTAGGATGTAACCAAATCATACCTAGTAATCCCCCAAACAATAAAGCAACTACTTCATTCACTTGCCGAACTAATATCAGTAGTCCTACAACTATAGCAATAATCAGTAATTGATGGTTTTTAACCGCTTTTTTTGCTAAACCCCAAAGGGCATTGACAATAACCGCTAAAACAGCAGGTTTGATACCATAAAGTAAAGGTGCAATTTGAGGTAGACTACCATAATTAACATAAATCCAGGCAAATATACCTGTTATTAAAACCGCAGGTAATATAAAACAAACACCTGAGACAATCAACCCTGCCCATCCTGCATAAATATATCCCACATGAATTGCCATTTCAGTGGAATTGGGACCAGGAATCAAATTGGTTGCACCTAATAAATCGAGAAAATGGTCTTGTGTCAACCACCGACGACGCTTCACTACTTCATCTTCAATCATGGCAATATGGGCAACTGGGCCACCAAAGCCAATAATACCTAGTTTAAAAAAGAGTGTAGCTATTTCACCCAACCGACTAAATAATAAGTTGTACTGCATAATTTGCGTAATCTACATTGAAAATGTAAAGGTCAACTTACGTTGACCTCTACTTGTTTTATAGCAATTACCATTCAAGTGAGGTACAAGAGGAAAGAATTAACGTATCGGCTCAATAAATAGGGGTAACAGAGGAAAATAAGTGCAACGAGGTACACAGAGTGTAGTGTGTTAATTCTGTGAATCCTTTACCCGTAAGACTTCATGCAAGTTCCGTGTCAGAAATATTTGCGGATTTAAGGTTTCAGGCTTTCTGGGATTCTTTTTTCTATCACACTTTCTGCATGAAGGAAATTTCTGGTTTGTCTGTCAAAATTAACACACTAGGAGCAAGTGACTTAACTATTATACCGTAATTTTGTATTTATTTAGATTAAACCCAATCGACAGCATTCATTCATCGAGGTAGTTCTCGGAAATAAAGCTTTGCAAAAATGTATACTTATCCAGTAACTCTATCAACTTACCGTAGTTTTTACTTGCAGTTTGGGAGAGGTTGTGGCATAATTTAGTCAATAACCCCGGTATTCCGACCAAATTACCGTAGTTTAAGAATTTAAATCTTGCTGTAAGGAATTCATCATGCTTAAAGATGGACAAGGGCTGTTAGTGACAACAGGTTCAGCCGAAGCGATCGCTGCTATTAACCGTTTTATTGATCAATCACTTGCTTATGGTAAAGATGCAAAAACAGCGATTTTAGAAGCAGTTGAGGCTGATCCAAATTGTGCTTTAGCTAATGCTTATGCAGCCGCTTATCATCTGAGTCAAGAAAGTACAAAAGATTGGCAACAGGCACAACCATATTTGCAAGTCGCACAAAGAAATTTAGGCAAAATTACTGCCAGAGAACAGTTATACGTAGAAGCAATTTTAGCTTGGGCAAATCAAGAGATTGATGTAGGAATAGCCCTTCATGAAGAGATTACCAATCAATTTCCCACTGATTTAATTTCCGTGCAGCAGGGGCAATATCACTATTTTTATACAGGCAATAAAGAAAAATTACTAGAAATTGCCCAAAAAGTTTTACCTAACAATCCCCAACAAGATTATCTATATGGGATGGTGGCCTTTGGCTTAGAACAATGTCACCAATTACCAGCAGCAGAAAAAATGGCACTTGAGGCGATAGCGTTAAATAGATATGATCCTTGGGCGCATCATGCTATTGGTCATGTAATGGAAACCCAAGGAAGAATCCAGGAGGGAATAATTTGGATGGAGAATTTTGCATATACCTGGGACAACTGTAACTCTATGCTTTATACCCACAACTGGTGGCATATAGCACTGTATTATTGGCAATTAGAAAACTACGAAAAGGTTCTGAAAATCTACGATGAGCATATTTGGCAACGTGCTAACAAACAATCTCCCAAAGACCAAGTAGGGGCAATTTCCATGTTATTACGGCTAGAATTACGTGGGGTAGATGTAGGCAACCGTTGGCAAGATATCAGTCCTTATCTTTACAGTCGCATTGATGAACACGCATTACCATTCCAGGATTTGCATTATGTCTATGCCCTTGCCAAAGCTGGACACAATAACTGGGTAAAAGAAATGCTTCAAAGTATGGAACATCACGCCTTGAGTATTAATCCCTTTCTCCGCAGGAGTTGGGTAAAGATAGCAATTCCCGCAGCTAAGGGCATGATAGCTCATGCTCAAGGTGATTTCCAGACAACTGTTAACGAACTCAAATTTGTATTACCGCGGTTGCATGAGATTGGGGGAAGTCATGCACAGCGAGTATTATTTGCAGAAATTTATCAAGATGCTCTATTGTGCGAACAAAAGCAGCATCGAATTTATCCCATTAGCGCTTAGAATCTTATGGGATGGGCATACTACGGCAAGCTCAGTACAAGTCTTGCCCGTCCCTATATTATTGGCACTGATTAAGTACCCGATAATTCTCTAACTTCACTGCATCAAAACGCTTAACACTAAATTGTTTCATAATTTCTTGCAACTGAGCATCTGGTTGGAGTAGAGCCAATTGCATTTGCTGAATCAAAGAGATACCTAAACGCCGCGCTGTTACCAATGGTGGCATCGGAGAAGGTCCAATTATTTGCACCACACGTAAATGGTGTGATAATTCAGGAAAATCCCGTAATTCTTGTTCTAATACAACACTATCAATGGCTGCACAATCAGCCAGTCCTTCAACTACCCAACGAATAGAACGTTGATGAGAACCTGATTCTAAGGATTTTCCCCAGAAATTAGGTGAATATTTTTCTTGACTCAACCACCGCCAAAGTAAATGATAACCACTATTAGAACCAGAGTCATTATAGCAAAAAGTTTTCCCTGATAAATCAGCAAACTTCTGAATATTGCTATCAGTCTTAACAATTACATCTGCATAGTATACAGGACAATCACCATATCGAGATGATTGCATCACAGGCGCAACTAATGTCTGTAACTGATTTAGTGCTATTTGACTATAACGAATTAGTGGTAATCCACAAATAAAAGCCAAGTCTATCTGGTCTTTAAATAATAGAGTGTCTTTTAAGGGGTCGTATTTACTTTGATGTAGTGCAATTTCTACTTGTAAAACACGACCTAAATAAGCTGTAATCTCCTGATATAATCCAAAATAATTAGGAGCTAAATAAGATACAGCCTGTAATTTTGTAATCTTAGTCATTCTTTTTTTAAACACTGCTATTTTGGAAAATTTTAATTAGCTTTTGCCTAGAGTAATGAATATATAAAAAACTGAGACTAGCAAAAGCAAGCAGCATGATTTTGAAAACTATTATATAAGGATGAATATACCACCATGTCCCCTTAAATAAGGATACTCCTAGTTCTGATACCTTCCCTAAAAAATGAGGATATGCTTTTTGATGGATCTGAATATTAATGTCTTGGGCTAATGTCATGATAAATTCTCTTGTCAATAAAAAACTAAAGCACAGCAACTCGATAGGCTTACCGTAGATTATATCAAAAAAATCTGGTTTTCCTATTTTGACGAATAAAAATTCCTAATAACCAGCAGTTTTATCTACTACATTTCGCAAAGGTTGTCCTTGACGATAGCGGTTGAAGTTATCTAGAAATAGGGCAAGTGTTCTCTCTTTAACTCTAGGAGTATTTCCAGAACTATGGGGTGTAATAAACACATTTGGCAATGTCCACAAGGGACTTTCTGCTGGTAATGGTTCAGTAAATACTGTATCTAAAGCTGCCCCAGCAATCCAGCCTTCTTGCAAAGCTGTAGTCAGTGCTGATTCATCAACAATCGCTCCCCGTGCAATATTAATTAAATAGCCATCTGGACGGAATAAACGCAGAGTTTCCAAATCAATTAAGCTCTTTGTTTCTGGTGTTAAAGGAGTAGCAATTACCACAAAATCTGATTCTGGAAGTAGTTGTTTCCACTCATTTGCACCCACTACTTTATCAAAATTTGGTAATGGTCTTACATTACGAGAACTGCCAAAAATCCGCATTCCAAATGCTTTAGCACGAACCGCAATTTCTTGACCAATACCACCCGCACCAATAATTAATAAAGTTTTATCTGTTAATTCTTGAATTGGTAAACCCCTTTGCCAATTACGTTCAGAGTGTTGCTTGTACAGACTTGGTAATTGCTTACTATAAGCAAGTAAATAAGTAATCACAAATTCGGAAATAGGAATCGCATGAACACCTGCACCGTTAGTTAGAATCAAATCCCGTTCTAAATATTTGGGTGTCAAAATATGATTTACACCCGCATTTGGCGCATGATGCCAACGTAATAAAGGCGCAGCATCTAATACTCTATGTAAAGTGGTAGGTTTGAGATAAAAAAACTAAAATAAACTTCTGCATCTGTGGCATCACCATCTATATTACCCTCACCATCTACACGCACTATAGTTGTATTTTCAGGTAAATGTGGCTCAATTTCATCGGCAGTTTCTACAGGTAAAATGAGTTTCATAATTGATAACTTCGATTATTTTTGATGTTCTATTTCATCTTCTGCAACAATTGATATGTTGAATCTTCTTTAGCTGTGGTTGTTAAAGATTTTCCCCAACCGATATTTCTTCGATAACTGCCTAAAAGTTTAGCTTCTTCTAATGATTGTTCATTGATTCCTGTTAATGGTTCTACATCTGGTGAAACATATAGCGCATCCACTGGACAGTATAATTCACACATAAAACAGGTTTGACAGTCGCTTTGTCTGGCAATTTTTGGAGGTGCATTCGGTACTTTATCGAATACATTTGTTGGGCAAACTTTGACACAGATATTACATTCAATGCACCGGGATTCACTAACTAATTCAATCATAATAAAAATCCAAAATTAATATTGATGTAGGTTGGATAGAACGAAGTGAAACCCAAGACAAGTTATGATCATGTTGAGTAGAATGAAACATAGCAAAAGTTTTGATCATGTTGGGTAACATGAGCGTCAACCCAACCTACAATTAAACAGTTACGAGTTCTTTCGTTTTTACTTCCTGGATAGGTGTAGCTTTCACCCACACTTGATCCAAACCACCACTAATTAAATGATGTTGTTGGTTAGCATCTTGTTGTGGATAATCTAAATGTTTGTGCATTCCGCGTGTTTCTTTGCGTGCCAAGGCACTGCTATACATCCATCTGGCTGTGGCTACCATTCCCGCAGCTTCCCTCGTGCGGAGAATATTGCTATTATCTGCAACTTGGCTATTGCGAATTTCATCCCAGAGAGAATGTAATCTTTGCAATGATTCCGTTAAAGTTTGTTCATTACGGAAATAGTTGCGGTTATATGGGAAAACTTCCGCTTGAGTAGCTTTGATGATGTCTTCACTGTGAAGTTGTTTTTCACTACCAGAGATAAATCCTACACTACCTACAGCTTGAACTGGTCTTTGGTTGGCCTGCACACCTAAATTGTGGGAGTATGTAGCCGCAGACTGTCCTGCCCAGTAGCCTGAAGATAGCGCCCAAGCCGCATTATGACTACCACCACCAGTAAAACCACCACAAATTAATTCCCTTGTGGCCGCATCTCCAGCAGCATAAAGACCACGTACAGAACTAGCACAAGTATAATCAGTGATTCTGATACCACCTGTACCCCGAACAGTTCCCTCTAAACGCAGAGTTACAGGGAAACGTTGAGTAAAGGGATCAATACCTGCACGATCAAAAGGTAGGAAGAAATTGGGTTGAGATAAGCGCATTGTCACCCGCATTTCTTCTGATGCTTTGTCTATAATGGCGTAAACTGGCTGAGTTAGCAAAGTTTCGGCAATGACAGAACGCCCTTTTTGCGAACCAGCACCGGGGATAGGTGTCCCATCTTCGTAGGTGAAAGTTGCCCAATTGTAGAATAAGGTTTTAGTCACAGAGGAAAAAGCTGGTGCGATGCCATAGGCGTTGGAAAACTCCATTCCTGACATATCTGCACCTGCTTCGGCTGCCATCAGGTATCCATCCCCTGTTAGCACATTGCAACCCAAGGCTTTACTCAAGAAAGCACAGCCTCCGGTGGCAATGATCACTGAATGCGATCGCACAACCCACTTTTCACTAGTCTGACGGTTAACCCCCGTTGCCCCAGCTACAGCACCTTCTGCATCTACCAACAACTGTAAAGCCGGACTGTGATCTAAAATCTTCACCCCTGCCCGTTTTATTTGTTGTCTCATTAAGCGCATATATTCTGGACCTTGCAGACTGCGCCGATAGGGTTTACCCTCTTCATCTGTAGGGAAAGGATAACCCCAGTCAGCTAGTTGGTTGACGTTCGCATAAGTTTGATCTAGCACCCGTTGCATCCAATCTCGACTAGATAAAAATCCTCCTAATGCTTCCCTAGAAGCCATTGCAGCCTCTCGACTGTCTGGTTCTGGTGCAACATACCATACACCGTTACCTGATGCGGCGGCACAGCCACTAGTACCACAATAGCCTTTGTCCACCAAAACCACCTTTGCACCGGCATTAGCCGCACTCCAAGCTGACCAAGTTCCAGCAGGTCCACCACCAATTACTAATACATCAGCTAATAAAATTTGGTTAAAATCGGTAGTAGATGAATCTTCTGAAAATAATTGTTTATTACTCATTGAAATTCCTCTTTTGCCTAAAAAACAAAAAATTTGAAATACTGAAAATCTGTCATTACAGGAGAAAATACAGAATGGAAAAAGTTAAAAGCTCAAACTTTGCGCGAAACATAATTCATACATTGACATTGATTCAGCCACACCAAAAATATTCTTAGGTCAAACTCCAGGTGTACTTCCCCCGTCTACCAAAATTTCTGCACCAGTGATAGAACCAGCTAAATCAGAAACTAAAAATAAAGCTAGTGCAGCAATTTCTTCAGGTTTAACTACTTTTCCTAAAGGTATTGATTTCACTGATTGCGCTTTATATTCATCTACAGTAATACCCAAACTTTCGGCATTTTGTTCCGCTAAAGTTTTAGCTCTTTCTGTGTCTGTTAATCCTGGGGAAATGGCATTAATCCGAATATTGTCTTGGGCTAATTCTTTAGAAATGCCTCGTGTAAAGTTGAGCAATGCTGCATTTGTCGTTCCTCCTGGTAGGAAGTTGGGGCGGGGTGTACGTCCAGCACCACCAATAATATTAACAATGCGTCCATCCGGCTGATTTTTCAAATAGGAAACTACGGCTCTAACTAATCGAATGTAACCCAAAAGTTTTAAATTCCAAGCGTCTAGAAATGCTTCATCACTCAATTCTAAAAACGACCCAGCACGGGCTGAACCAGCATTATTAATTAAGATGTCAATTTTACCGAATTTTGCAATTGTTGTAAAGATAACTTTCTCAACATCTTCTGCTTTAGTTAAGTCAGCACTAATGCCAATAATTTTAGTCCCGGTTATTGATAAAGATTGAATATCCAAAACTGCTTTATCAAGTCTTTCTTGGTTGCGAGCAGCAATGACTACATTTACACCTTCACTATACAAAGCTTTTGCGGTAGCTAATCCAATTCCCGCACTACCACCTGTAATAATTGCCGTTTTACCTGATAGATTTAGTTCTAAACTCATAAAAAATTGTACTCCATGATAAATTTACAAACCAAATAATTTGAAAAATCTAAATTTGCCTAGCTGCAAATTTTTCTAATAGAAATTGCTTAATATGTGGCTGTTCTAAATTAATACCTAATTCATTAGCTTTTTGAGCAATTTGTTCATAAGTTAAACCTCCTTGAATTGCTTCTGCAATTAAGGCTATTCCTCCGGCTCTTGCACCACCAGCACAGTGAATTAAAATTGGTTTAGGTAAGTTCTCAATAGCTTGAATTACTTGTGCTGTTAGTTCTTGATTTGGTTCTTTAGAACTTAAGGGAATATTTGTATATTCCAATCCTACAATTTGTGCTTCTTGCTTTTCATCATGAAAAAAACCATTTTCATCAGGAGAACGTAAATTTAAAACTGATTTAAAACCTCCTATTGCCAATTGGTTTAATTCCTTGGATGAAATTTGTCCAGCAATACTCAAATCATCATTAACCTTTTTTAAATCAGTCATTTTGATTCCTCTTTGGATGAAATGAAATCAATAAATAGATGCTAAAACTTTATCCGCGGCGGCTCGTAATGCGGTTGCAGCACCAGCACTCATATCTCGTGGCGCACAAATCCTATTTCTTACATAAGCCAGTGTAATAGCCCCTGTAGCGGCGATAATGGGATCTATACTTTCTTTCCCCCCAGTTCTACCACCTGGCAATAGTTCGTTATTACCATTAAGGAGATAATCAGCTAATAATCGTAAGTAAAAATCAACAACTTCTTTGATGATTGAGATATTACCTAAAGATTGAACTCCTGAATTTTTGAGAATATCACCAATAGCGGTTTCTCGATTATCACTTAATCTTTCTGCCGCTTCTGCTCGATATTCAATAAACTCAGCATCAGCTAAATCTAAAGGTAAGGGATTACCAATAGGTTCTACGCCAAATCTCCGCCGTAAAAGTAAATTATTAGTAATATTGTCTGATTTAACTCGGTTGTAAGCAGGACGTTTTTTAAGTGCTGCAAACCAAACATTAATGAGAGGAAAACGAGGATTTCCTTTGATGTGATATCCTCTATATACTGGTAAATTAGCCGCCAATCTATCTAAATGGGGACTATACATAATATCTACCAGGCTAAATGTTGATAAAAAATAGGGTTTTGGATATCTACCTAAAGTTTTTTCAATTTCATCTAATTTAGCTTCAAATTCTGCCTGTAAATTTGCAAATTCTTTGGCATCTTCTGGAGGTTGTCTGAGAAATTTGTAGGCAATATCCCGAAAACCATTAGTTTCTGCATCTTCAACCCATTCTCTAGCCAGAGCATTTTCTTCTAGATTTTCAGGTAACAACGTTTCGCCAAAGTGTTCTTCCAATTCTAAAAGAATATCTTTAGATTCATAAACTAACTTACCCTCAATTTTGGCGGCGGGGACAAGGGTTGTTGGGACTAAATCTGTGTACCATTTCGGTTTATTACTCAGATCAATAAATTCTGTTTCAAAGGGAATTTGTTTTTCTTCTAAGGCAAACCAAACTCTTTCACAAAAAGGACACCAAGAGTTACTATCTCTATATAACAATACTGGTGGTTTTCTTTCAGGAGGAAGTTTATGTAAACTGCTAGGAATAGGCGCAGTAGAAGGTTCTTGTCCTGGTCTTTTAACTCGACGCGCAGGGGTATTTTGTCGAGCTTTTTCTAATAATTGATCCCAACTGGATATGGTAGTGCTGGCAATAGACATTTCTTACCTCGCCTTATTTGGAACGCCAGAAAATACAAATAGTTTTTCTTCTTTGGGTGTAGGTAAATTTTTACCTAAATAACGATGAATCCCTACTTCCATATCTCCTGTTGCTGTGAGTTTAAAGTTAACTTCTTTAGCGCGAGGATGATTTGCTAAAGTTCCTAATAAATCTCGTCCATCACCAGCGCAAGCACTAACTACACGAATAGCCCCTGCTGGGGAGTTATCCAAACTATAGGAAATATATTCCTGCACGATTTCTAGACGCTGCTGTAATTTGGGTTCGCTATTGTAAAGATCGTGCCATTCTAACCAATCTTTTGGCATAAAAGAAGATTCCCGATTGCTAAAAATTCAGATTCTCAACAGTGTCTTTGATCACTTCGATGTTAAATACTATAAATCTATCAACAAACCGTAGATTCAATATAAACACAGACTACCATATCAATTTGGAAAAAATCAAGTAGTTAAATAATTATTTATTTAGTAATGCAAAAGATGATTAAGTTGTTTCAATTGACTAACTTGTAATAAATCTACATTTCCACCACTGATAATTACGCCAATTCTCGCGCCCGGTGCTTTAACTACACCTTCTAATAATGCTGTTGCGGCTATAACTCCGGTAGGTTCAACAACGATTTTTAAGCGTTCCCAAATCAAGAACATGGTGCGAATTATGCCTGCATCCGATACTGTCACCATATCATCTACGTATTGTAAGACTAGGGGAAAGGTGATTTTACCTAAACTGGGAGTCCTGACACCATCAGCAATGGTATGGGGATTATGGACAATTTGCAGGGTTTTGGTATAAAAGGAACGAGTAGCATCATCGGCTAATTCCGGTTCTACACCAATTATTTTACAATTAGGTAAAACTGCTTTTGTAGCAACTGCACAACCAGAAATTAATCCACCTCCACCGCAACATACTAATAAGTAGTCTAGTTGTCCTACTTCTTGAATTAGTTCTAATGCAGTTGTACCTTGTCCAGCAATGACATGAGGATGATCATAAGGTGGAATTAAAGTTAATTGCCTTTCTGCTGCGAGATTTTTGGTTAATTCTTCCCGGTTAGTTGTGTCACGGTTGTACAAAATGACTTCTGCACCATAGCCGCGAGTAGCAGTTTGTTTGACTGCGGGTGCATCATCAGGCATAACTACAACTGTGGGAATATTGAGTAATTTGCCAGCAAGAGCGATCGCTTGTCCATGATTTCCTGAAGAATAGGTAATCACCCCTTTTATTTTCTGCTTTACTGATAATTGGACTAAGGCATTATAAGCACCACGAAACTTAAATGCTCCTGTCCGTTGAAAGTTTTCGCATTTAAAAAATACTTGGCTTTTAGTCAGTTTATTGAAAGTATTAGAAGTAATTACTGGTGTTTGATGAGCAATACCCAAAAGTCCTTGTTGCGCTGCTTGTATATCAGTAATAGTAACAGAATCAGATAATAACATTATTTTTCATAAAGTAACTCTCACCACTAATTATTAAACAAATACCAGGCGAATAGAATTCGCGTTTACACAAACAAAACCCATCTTCATGGGTTCAAAAGCCTTAATTTTTCGTTAGTCCACGCAGGTGGACTTTGTTTGTGTAGTTGCGACTTCTAGTCGCCGGAAACCTTTCAAACATCCTCTAAGGTGCTGGATTAGGATAACGAGTATGAATTGCATCTATTTCTGCAAAAATCTCTTTATCCAAAACAACATTGACACTATCTATATCTTCTTCTAATTGTGCCAAAGTTGTTGCCCCAATAATTGTGCTTTTCACAAACCAGCGACTTTTGACAAATGCGATCGCTAATTGAACAGGCGTGAGATTATATTTTTTAGCAACCTCAACGTAAGCTACCACAGCTTCTTGTACATTGGGCTTTAAATAACGTTGTCCAAAACCTGGAAATAGAGATATTCTCGTATTCTCTAATTGTTGATTTTCTATATATTTACCAGTTAGAAAACCAAAACCCAGGGGACTATAAGCCAACAAACCCACATCTGTATAACGATACACTTCAGCTAAACCTGATTCAAAATTACGGTTGAGTAAATTGTAAGCATTTTGAGTTGTCACAACTTTAGGTAATCCTAAATCATGAGCAATGCGAACAAACTCACTTACCCCCCAAGGAGTTTCATTGCTTAAACCCAAATAACGAATCTTTCCCGCTTTAATCACATCAGCAAACGCCTGTAACTGTTCCACAATAGGCACAGTTTCCCTTTCTAATTCTGGATTATAACTTGTCTGTCCAAATGTGGGAACATAACGATCAGGCCAATGAATTTGATACAAATCTATATAATCCGTTTGTAATCTCTGCAAACTATCATTTACCGCCTGTGTAATATTCTCACGATCAACTTTATTATTTCCACCCCTCAACCAGGAAAAAGGACGACCGGGACCTGCAATTTTAGTAGCAACTATCAGTTTATCTCGTTGCTGTTTCTTCAACCATTCTCCAATATAAGCCTCAGTTTTTCCTTGGGTTTCACCGCGAGGGGGGACTGGATACATTTCCGCAGTATCTAAGAAATTTATCCCTTGGGCAACAGCATAGTCAAGTTGTTGATGCGCCTCCTCAATAGTATTTTGATGTCCATAGGTCATCGTTCCCAAGCAAATTTCTGAAACCTTGAGGTCGCTGCCAGGAAGTTGGTTGTATTTCATAATGTTTGAATAATGCTCCTTAATTCCATTTTGCTACAAAAACTAATAATATGGTTATCCTCTAAAAATACACTAAATCTACCGATTTAGCGGAGTTAATAGTTTGAAGTTTATCTTATCATACCCAAACTAGATGGACAAGCCTTTGTAAAAATTAATTTAAAATTATAAAAAATGTATCCATCAATACTCAAATTTTAGTTTTTTTATGAAATAGTGCTAATTATCAATCATTAACTACAGTATCTCGACCAAAATACCGTATGTTATTTTAATACATAAGGTAATTGTGTCACTACTATAGGATTTCATGTCATTACGAATACAAAACTAGTCTAGATAGACCTGTTACGGGAAATTCTATCTGAAAAATTCCATTCTTTTCCCTGTGGGAAGCGCGAAATTGTCTGTGATTTCGTGCTGAATCAAATTCTTTGTGTGTGTGAGGTTATCAATCAAAATGAAAAAAACTACCTGGAATTTATTGCTTACTTTGCCAATCTCTGTATTCCTGTTAGTCTTAGCAGCTAGTACAAAAACTCTTGCCAGTGAAAAAACAGGAGAAAATGAGACAATAGGTAAAGAGACGTTATCACCCGTCAGCATAAATATTCCTGAATCTGACAAAGTTGCTCAAATAATTACACAAACAGAATCTTCCTCTTCATCAGATGAATCACAACTTACATCTGTATCCCAGCTTTCAGATGTCCAACCAAGTGACTGGGCATTTCAAGCTTTGCAATCTTTAGTAGAACGTTATGGTTGTATTGCTGGTTATCCAGATAGTACATTTAAAGGTAATCGTCCCCTAAGTCGCTATGAATTTGCAGCAGGATTAAATGCTTGTTTAGATCAAGTCAATAAACTTATTGCCTCATCTACATCAGATTTGGCTCTAAAAACAGATTTAGAAAGCATACAGCGACTAACTGAAGAATTTAATGCCGAACTTACTGTATTACGCGGAAGATTAGACGCAGTAGAAGCCAGAACAACAGAATTAGAAGCTAATCAATTCTCAACAACAACCAAGCTACAAGGTCAAGTTCAGTTCGTGCTGGGTGGAGTTTTGGCAGGAAATAACGTGATCACCAAAAAACCCGCACCTCGTAATGTCACATTTCAAGAAGCAGTTCAATTAGCATTAAACACCAGTTTTACTGGTAAAGATCAATTGCGATTAGTTCTCTCAGGTGGAAATATTGAATCTTTGGGACAAACTAGAGTTGGGCTTCTTGGAACATTTGATGGCAGAACCGCCGATAATCGGAGACCTAATCCTGCTCAACCCAATCAGGTTTTTGTTAGTGGTATTCGTTATCGTTTTCCTATTGGTAAAAAGACACAATTTAACATCTTTGCTCAGTCAGATGGAGCTAATGAAATAGGTTTAAGTGGACCAACCAACCCCTTTGAAGGCTCTTTCACTAATGGGATAACACGATTTTCCCGCCGGAATATGGTCTTTAACTATGGAGATACAGGACCGGGAATTGCTATTCTCCATAATTTAAGTGACCAATGGCAATTAGGAGCATCCTATACCGCCCCTAATGGTAATGATCCCTCACCTAACAATGGCTTATTTACAGGCAGATATGTCGCCTTTGGACAAGTAACATACTTTAGCCCCAAGAAAAATTTTCGCCTTGGTTTAAGTTACGCTAACACCTATAGTCCACCGGGTACTCAGGGTCAAGGCGGAACTAACTTTGGACCTGCTGCTGGTAGTAACTTAGCAAACAGTATCGTACCTGGTGCGGGAACTGTGGGAAACCTTTATGGACTTGGAGCATTATATAGAATAAATCCAAAGGTTACAATTAATAGTTTTGTAGGCTATTCAGCCCATCGTTATTTAGGGCATGGAGATGGTCAAGTTTGGAACTGGGGAGCAGGACTAACATTTCCCGATTTGGGTAAAAAAGGTAGCTTAGGGGCTATTTTCGTAGGTCAAGCACCAACACTTAAAGGTCTTAGTAGTAATGTAGATTTAGGAGCAGGTAAGGGTCAAGCGGACAAAGATACTTCACTGCACATTGAGGGATGGTATAAATATAAACTCACAGACAATATTGAAATTACCCCTGGTGTTATTTGGATTACTGCACCGGATTCAGATTCCACTAATCCTGCCAGTGTAGTTGGTTGGTTGCGTACTACCTTCAGATTTTAATGCGTGTGATAGCGTAGCGTGGCGCAAGCCATATCAGGATTTACAGGATTTAAAGATTTACAGGATTTATTATTCATCAAAATTCTTTAATCCTGTTAATCATTTACAGCAAGATTTACGAATTACGGTCAATCTAAAATCCAAAATCTAAAATCGAATGACTAACCCAACTGAATTACTCAATTATCGCTATGGTAATGACAACTTCAAACCAGACATTCCCTGGAGTGACACCTTAGAAACTCTGTTATCGCATCGTTCAATTCGTGCTTATTTACCTGATGCTTTACCACCAGGAACTTTAGAAGTTTTAATTGCTGCTGCTCAATCTGCATCTACTTCTTCCAATCTTCAGACATGGAGTGTAATTGCAGTAGAAGATGTAAATCGTAAAGAAGAGTTATCAAAACTTACTAATAATCAAGCACATATTCGTCAAAGTCCTTTGTTTTTAGTATGGTTAGCAGATTTATCCAGACTAACTCACATTGCTGAAAGTCGCGGACTACCTCATGAAGGTTTAGATTATTTAGAAATGTTTTTGATGGCGGCTATAGATGCGGCATTAGCAGCGCAAAATGCGGTGGTAGCAGCAGAATCTATTGGGTTGGGAACTGTGTATATCGGTGCGTTGCGAAATAAACCGGAAGAGGTAGCACAGCTACTCAATTTACCCCCTCATGTAGTTGCTGTTTTTGGTTTGTGTGTGGGCTATGCAGATCCCGTTGTAAATGTGGCAATTAAACCACGTTTACCACAATCTGTAGTTTTACATCGAGAAACATATAACCTGGCAGAACAAGAGTTAGGAATATCAGAATATAACCAAATCATGGAAAATTTTTACAATTCTCAACATCTGAATATTCCTGGTGATTGGTCGGAATATTCGAGTAAAAGGGTAGCATCGGCTGAATCTTTATCAGGTCGCCATAGGTTAAAGGAAATTCTCAATAATTTGGGATTTGAATTACGATAATTAACTTTTGTAACAATGATCTAAATCACCAGAATTTGTTAACTAATACCCAGAAATAAATTTTTCTTATTCTTTGATGTGAGCAATTAATTTATTAAGTTTAAATTTTTTTGTGGAGTAAATCCTCATAAATAAGTGGGGATTTTTTTATGTCTATTTTTGATAATTTTTTTTGCAAAAATGCTTGCATTTTTTATCTAATTGTGCCACACTAAAATAAAGCTACAGTATTCCTACCGATTTACAGTAGATTATACCTAAGAAACACAGATTGGAAAAACAAGCATATTGGTATTGATTCCAAATGCTTGTTTCTTAAAGCTTTCTTAACTGAGAAGTTCAAGCTAATAAAAGAGAGCAATTTCTGTCAATCTTCTAGATTTACTTAAGCCTGAGAATAAATATTTTGAATATTGATTTTCTCGGATTTTGGTGCAGAAAAATGCTACATAAGCATTGCTATGTTTATTTGACAGATTTACTGAAATAACCAATAAAAATCCCAAATCAAGAGGTTTTGATCATGACTAATAAAGCAAAAGGAATGCAATTAACTCTAGAAGGTATACATAAGTCTTTCGGAAACAAAACTGTTTTGGAAGGAATTGATTTGGAGATTCAGCCAGGAGAATTCGTGGCTATTGTTGGTCGCAGTGGCTGTGGTAAAAGTACAATGTTGCGTCTAGTAGCTGGGCTAGATGCTCCCAGTGATGGCAATGTTTTATTAAACGGCACATATAGTGATCAACCTATTAATCCAGCCGTGCGGATGATGTTTCAAGACGCTCGTTTATTACCTTGGCAACGAGTATTGGCAAATGTAGAGTTAGGTTTAATAGGTGCTAATTCCAAAGTTTATGCCAAGCAAACGGCTTTACAAGTTCTGCGGGAAGTAGGATTAGAAGACCGCGCCCATGAATGGCCTTCTGTACTTTCTGGTGGACAAAGACAACGGGTAGCTTTAGCAAGAGCCTTGGCTAGTAAACCTTCTTTATTACTACTAGATGAACCGTTGGGGGCGTTAGATGCTTTAACTAGAATTGAAATGCAGCAATTATTAGAACGTTTGTGGCAGGAACAAGGATTTACATCACTGTTAATTACCCATGATGTAGAAGAAGCCGTGGTATTAGCAGACAGAGTAATTTTGATTGAAAATGGTCAAATTAGTATGAATGTAAAAATTGATCTCCCACGGCCACGGGCTAGGGGAGATGCAAAGTTTGCGAAGACTGTAGAGAGAATTTTAGATAGAGTCATGGGTAAACAAGAATCATCACAAACAGAATTGGTATCTGGCTCTTCATCTTCTTATTTGTTAACTTCTGTGTCTGCATAAATGTCATTACTAGAAACTGTTTGGAGCAAAAATTATGACTATCGCCATAGAAAGTCTGAAAAAAGTCAAATCTGCACAGATAGGCGTTTAAGTAGTCCGCCCACGGTGTTGTCTAGGCTATCCTCTGATCAATACCGAAGTTCATACCCAGAAATTTCCCAATGCCTTCTCAGATTATTTAGAGTTATTAGGTGATATTGGTGAAAAGTGAGAACGCCAATTTTTCTCAACTTCTCTTTTCTAATCTTAGGGTTTAAACAATCTTGGTATTTGACTTATAACTGATATTCTCTACATAGCTTACCAAGCATTACTGTCAGTTATTTTTGGGTTTCCTCATGCCTTGTTGAGGTAGATTATTTTTTCTACCTCACTTTCTTAAATATTTAACAAAGCTAAAAAACGTTCACAAAAAAGGGGTATTCAACCATGCTGAATTGGGAAAATAAATTTCAATCCTGGAAAAACAAACGGATTACTCGTCGTTCTGCTTTATCCGCTTTTAGCTCTAGTTTAGTCCTATCTGCTGCGTTATTCACTTGGAATACACCCCAAAATAGCGCTCAACAGCAAGCAATTTCATCTACTGGCAGTACAACTAACACAAATAGTAAACTAATTGCTAGTAATGACAAAAAAGTGGTCCGAATAGTTCGTTCTAAACAACTTACAGCCTTAGCAGTTTTAGAAAAAAAAGGCACTTTAGAAAAACGATTAGGAGCTTTAGGCTATAAAGTTGAATGGCCTGAATTTGCTGCTGGTCCCCAACAGTTAGAAGCTTTAAATGCAGGTGGACTTGATATTGCATCTACAGCCGAATCACCTCCAGTTTTTTCTCAAGCGGCCGGAGTTCCTCTTGTATATTTAGCAGCTAACTCTTCTGATGGTAGAGCAATTTCACTTCTAGTTCCCCCCAATTCACCTGCTAAACGTTTCAAGGATTTGAAAGGCAAAAAAATCGCTTTTCAAAAAGCATCTATTGGACATTATCTTACAGTTAGAGCCGCAGAAAGAGAAGGCTTAAAACTTGCTGACGTAACTTCAGTTTTTTTAGCACCTCCAGATGCTAACGCCGCCTTTAGCCAAGGTAAAGTAGATGCTTGGTTTATTTGGGAGCCATTTGTAACCAGAAATGTGCAAAATAAAGTAGGTCGCGTTTTACTAGATGGTGGTAATGGTTTAAGAGATACTAACAACTTTTATTCTACCAATCGCAAATTCTATCAAGAAAATCCTCAAGTAATTAAAATTTTTCTAGAGGAATTGCAAAAAGCACAAGTTTGGTCTAAAAAGAATCCTAAAGAAATTGCTCAGTTACTAACTAGTGCGACTCAACTTGATGCACCAACTTTAGAAAAAATGCACAATAAATATGATTTTGCATTAGTGCCAATCAACGAAAAAGTTATTAAAAAACAACAAGACGTTGCAGATAAATGGTATAGCTTGGGGCTTATACCTAAAAAAGTAAATGTTAGAGATGGTTTTTTAACTCCTCAACAATATGCTGCAATTACTCCTAAGGAAGTGCTTACTAAAAAGTAGCAATTTATACTAGTTTTATTTCTTCTTTTTTAACCAAATTAAGAAAGAATAAAACTTTAATTAAACTGAATTTGATTTTCAACAAAATTTTCAACTATGCCGGCACTTACTTTAACTAATTTCCAAATCACTCCTATTGATGCACCATTAGGAGCAGTAGTAACTGGATTAGATGCGACAAAATCTCTCGCTCCTGAAGCAATTTTACAACTTAAACAAGCACTTAGAGATTATCATATTCTCATCTTCAAAAATCAACATCTTAATGATGAGCAATTTTTGAACTTTAGTTTTAATTTTGGTTCATTATTTGTCCCACCAGATAATGTTCCTGTTTTAGCTTCTCAACCAGGAGTAACACCAGTTATAATTCCCGTTTCTAATGTTGATGGTGGTTACACAGGTACAGGTGAATTATCTTTTCATTCTGATCATAAATGGACACCCTATCCTTCTAGTGGTTCTCTACTTTATGCTTTAGAAGTACCATCTGAAGGTGGAGATACTTCTTGGTTAAATCTCAATTTAGCTTATGAAACTTTGGATGAATCAACCAAACAACGAATTGCAGATTTGCAGTTGATTACTTATAATCCATTTTTAAATAAGCCAGGAGAACCTCGCCGAAAATATCGTGAGGATAAGAATATTCCTCTCATTAGTCCTGTCTTTCCCCACCCATTTGTGAGAACTCATCCAGAGAGTGGTAAAAAGATTTTGTATTTAGATTACACCACGGAAGTTGAAGTTGTTGGTTTAGAACCCCAAGAGGGTAAGGAATTAATTGAACAATTAAGAAATCATCTGCATCAACCTCAATTTTATTATCAACATAAGTGGTCTGTGGGCGATATTGTTTACTGGGATAATCAATCTACATTGCATTATCGTCAAGCTTTTGATCCTAATCAACGTCGAGTTTTAAAACGGATTAGTTTAGCAGGGAGTCGCCCATTTTAGTTTTTGTAATTAAACAATAATAAAACAATTTGAGTTGAAATTAAGTAAGGAAACATAATCATGAACTTTAACTTACCACGACGTACTGTTTTACAAAAATTAGCTCAATATTCAGCATCAGCATTAGCTTTGATTTTTATTTCTACGCCTATTGCTACTAACATAGTTCAAGCCCAAAATACAAGTGCTGTTAATAAAGCAGGAATTAAAACAAAAGTAGTCCGACTTGCTTATCAAACATCTGGAGATATTGTGAAGATCAAAGGAGTGGTAGATAAGCGTCTTGAACCTTTAGGTATTAAGGTAGAATGGTCTCCATTTCCTGCTGGACCACAACTAATGGAAGCCATGAATGCCAATAGAGTTGATATTGGTTCTGTGGGAGAAACACCACCAATTTTTGCTCAAGCTGCTGGCGCTAAATTAGCTTATATTGCTGGACGTAAACCTAGTAGTGGAGAAGGTAGTGCCATTGTTGTTCAAAAAGATTCTCCTATTAAGACAGTTAAGGATCTTAAAGGTAAGAAAGTTGTTTTTCAAAAAGGATCAGCATCACATTATTTACTCCTCAGAGCATTAGCAGAAGTAGGTTTAAAATATAGCGATATTCAAGCAGTTAGTTTAACTCCTGCTGAAGCCCGTGATGCTTTTATTCAAAAGAAAATTGATGCTTGGGTTGCTTGGGACCCATTTATTGCTGTAGTCCAAAAAACTGCTAATGCTCGTGTTTTAAGAAATGCTTCTAGAATTGCTACCCAAGGCGGATTTTATATGGCTAGACGGAGTTTTGCTGTAGAAAATCCAGAAGTTGTGCGGATAGTTTTAGAAGAGGTAGATAAATTAGGAGAATGGGCAGAATCTAATCCTGACGAAGTTGTAAAAATTCTTGCACCTGAACTAAAACTTGATCCTGCACTTTTAGCTGTGGTAGTTCGTAGACGTACCTTCCGGTTACGTCCAATTAACTCATCTCTTGTTGCTGAACAACAACGCATTGCGGATTTGTTTTATAAAGAAGGAGTTATTCCTAAACAAGTTGCAATTAAAGAGTCGGTTTTAAGTTCTCAACAGTATGCGGCTATTACACCCCAAAGAATTAGTAAGAAATAGCCTGTAGTTATTCTGATTCTTACCTCGGTGGCTAAACCCCGCCCTTAATCATCCTGATCACCAGTTAATCATTATGAAACTTTCTTCTCCTGGTTTTTCATCTCCTGATTTTTCATCAAAGTATACAATGAGAAAAAATAAGTTCCATTTGAAGTTTATCAAAAATCCCTATTTTCAATCATTCGTACCTTGGGTTGTACCTATAACAATAATTATATTCTGGCAATTGCTGTCTTCTATTGGGGTTATTCCCATTAGAATATTACCAGCACCTTTAGCAGTTGTTAGTGCTGCTATTAAATTAACTCAGACAGGTGAACTTTTCAGAAATATTGGTATTAGTGCCATAAGGGCAATATCTGGGTTTTTAGTTGGGGGAAGTATTGGTTTTAGTTTAGGTCTACTTAATGGTGTTTCTCCCATTGCGGAGAAGTTACTAGATACATCACTCCAAATGTTACGAAATATTCCTAACTTAGCATTAATTCCTCTGGTAATTTTATGGTTTGGTATTGGTGATGAGGCGAGATTATTCCTGGTATCTTTAGGTGTTATGTTTCCCATTTATTTAAACACTTTTCATGGGATTCGCAGTGTTGATCACGGATTGATTGAAATGGGTAAGATATACGGTTTAAATACTTGGGGTTTATTCTGGCGAATTATTCTCCCAGGGGCTATGTCTTCAATTTTAGTGGGTGTGCGGTTTTCTTTAGGGATTATGTGGTTAACACTCATCGTTGCAGAAACTATTGCTGCTGATTCTGGTATTGGCTACATGGCTACTAATGCTAGAGAATTTATGCAAACTGATGTTGTAGTTTTAAGTATTGTAATCTATGCCTTGTTCGGTAAGTTGGCTGATATAATTGCTAAAGCTTTGGAAAACTACTGGTTGCAATGGAATCCTAGTTATTTGAAGGGTTAATCTACTAATACCCGATAGGATTACAGTTAATTTTTGTAAAAGTATTGTTTTCTTAGTCTATTTATGTAATACTTCTAGTCATTACCTAAATAATACGGTTTGCCGATAGAGCTAACGTGGTTATTGACTGAAAAATTTTACACTTAAATACGAATCATGCAAGTTCTTTGGTTTATTCCCACACATGGCGATGGACGCTATCTAGGAACTGCTATAGGTGGTCGTTCAGTTAATTTTGATTATTGGCGACAAATTGCCCAAGCGGTTGATCAATTAGGGTTTACAGGGGCTTTATTACCTACCGGTCGTTCTTGTGAAGATGCCTGGATTTTGGCTTCAACTTTGGTAACGCACACGAAAAAAATGCGGTTTTTAGTAGCAATTCGTCCGGGGTTAATGTCACCAGGAGTAGCGGCAAGAATGGCAGCAACTTTTGATAGAATTTCTGGCGGACGGTTATTAATTAATGTCGTGACTGGTGGTGATCCTGTTGAATTAGCTGGTGATGGTTTGCATCTTGGTCATGATGATCGCTATCAACTAACTGATGAATTTTTAACAGTTTGGCGGGAAATTGCTGGCGGTGAAATTGCTAATTTTGAAGGTGACTATCTCAATATTAAAGAAGGGAAAATCCTATTTCCTAATGTCCAAAAACCTCATCCCCCTTTGTGGTTTGGTGGTTCTTCTTCGATTGCTCAAGTAATTGCTGCCAAGCACGTTGATGTTTATTTAACTTGGGGTGAACCACCTCAACAAGTAGCAGAAAAAATTGCTTCGGTGAGACGTTTAGCACAAGCACAAGGCCGAACATTAAGCTTTGGTATTCGTCTTCATGTCATTGTCAGAGAAACTGAAAGTCAAGCTTGGGATGCTGCTAATGATTTGATTCGTTATGTAGATGAAGATGCGATCGCTAAGACCCAACAAGCTTATTCTCGCATGGATTCAGTTGGACAAAACCGCATGAAGGAATTACATAATGGCAGTCGAGAAGCATTAGAAATTAGCCCTAATCTATGGGCAGGAATTGGTTTAGTTCGGGGAGGTGCGGGAACTGCATTAGTGGGTGATCCTGATACTGTTGCTAAAAGAATACAAGAATATGTGGACATAGGAATTGATACTTTTATCTTCTCTGGTTATCCCCATTTAGAAGAAGCTTATCGAGTAGCTGAATTGCTTTTTTCGCGTTTACCTTTGGATAATTTACCAATAGTAGAACCACAATTATTAAGTCCTTTTGGCGAAATTGTTGCTAACCGAGAATTTCCCCAACAGATTAAAGAACAACTTAGAGAAACAACAGTAGCAACTGTAGATTAGTTAAAAATTAATTAAATCAAGAGGTTTTTGTCAAATGGCTTATATTTTAGCGATCGCGGGTAGTCCTTCTCATCCTTCTAGAACCTACGGAATTTTGGAATATGCAACTCAAATTCTTTCTGAACAAGGCTTAGAAACAAATATTATTTCTGTGCGAGATTTACCTGCTGAGGATTTAGTGTACGGACGTTACAATAGTCCAGCTTTAGAAAAACCAAAAGCATTATTAGAACAAGCAAGTGGTGTAATTATTGCCACCCCAATTTATAAAGCTGCTTACACAGGATTACTCAAATCTTTTTTAGATTTATTACCTCAAAAAGCTTTGAATGGTAAGGTTTTATTACCTTTAGCTACTGGTGGTACAATCGCTCATTTATTATCAATAGAATATGCTTTGAAACCAGTTTTAGGTGAATTAGGTGCAAGGCATATTTTAAGTACAGTTTACGCAGTAGATAAGCAAATTCAAATTCAATCTGATGGTAGTTTGCAATTAGATGAAGAAATTGATCAACGTCTCAAAGAAGTTTTAACCGAATTTATCCAAGCTGTTAATAAGTCTCAACCTGATGTCAAAGAATTAGCATATAGTAACTAAAGGTATCTATGAATTAATACTCTGATTTGCTATCTGAACTATCTGATTTTCTTTAATGAGTAAACCAGTGATGAATATCTTCGGGGGAGACTTGTTGAAAAGCCATCTCAATTGGGCTAAATCATGATAAGTACGAGGGGTGAAGGAACGAATCAACTCTTTCACCTTAGACCAACAGTTTTCTATCGGGGAAAAAGTCATTAAAAGTAACGTATGCTGCGAATCTTTCCTTTTTTATGGTCAATTTATCCCATCATCTTCTAGCTTGTGTTTCGTGAAGATAATCCTGGCTCTGGCATTGTTGATCTTAAGGCTTATTGTCGAGGTTTTCGCTATGTTCGGGAAATGTTAAAAATGCTTCCGGAACAACCAGAGCCTATTTTATTAGCCCAGATTTTTGCCAAGCTTACCTCTCTTGGTCGTATTCATAATGCTTCTACAGCCGTTTAACCCTCTTAATTTGGCTAAGGTATTGATTTGACTAAGTAGTCGTGCAAAATAAATTTTATATTTTGGAGAGGAAACAGGAATAATCAGATAAGGAATACAGAGATTTTTCTTTGTTCTAAAAATGTTAAATTAATTTTGCTCAGGTACTTACATTATTTTAACAAATAAAAGCCTGAAATCTCTGCTCGGCAATCTTTTCAGGCTTTACTTTCTCTAAATTTTTAATTCCTAAATTTGCTTTAGTATCTGCGGAATGTGAATTTCAAAATAGTCAGATCAATTTTGAGCAAGCCATAATATTATTTACAGAGGTGGGAGTTCCTCGACAAGTTGAGAGAGTTCAAAAAGCAATTCAAAAATATCAATTATCTGGGTAACATCTGGGGAATGTGGGTTAAAAACTCCACAAAGATCAAAAATCCTTGAGGAGTTTCAGAAAGTATTAACAGCTTTTACCCAGCCATAAAGAATTAAGCCATAACGCACCAAATAGTAAATTTACTAATTATCGGAGATTTGTTTTTTCAAAGCTGCCAATGAAGACCAACGGCTATCAATAGGTTCTTCAGGAATATCCTGGACAGTATTCAAAATCCCTGGACAATTAAGGCTACATAATTGACGTTGAGGCAATGCTAAACACATCTGCTCATACAGCCATTCACTAGGATAAAAATAACCATCAGGTGCTAAGGTTTCCAGTAAATCTTCTACAGCTACTTCTCTTTCTAAAGGCAAATCTTCTGTTTGATTAACATTTGCATCTAACCAAATAACTTCCTGAGTATTGAGAACTACACGATGGTTATACTGCTGTAAACAGCGGTTGCAGGTGCAAGTAATAATTGCTTCTGCCTGAGATGAAACTTCTAAGTAATTACCCTGATGTTTAACTTGGATAATTCCCCGCACTGGTGTTAATGTTTCGAGTCCAGGCAGAAACTCTTCAACTTGTATTTCCTCTGTCCGCTCCGGGGCTTTAGTTAGCTGCGGAATAAAAATAGCGTCCATAGGATTGATAAAATACTCTCAAGAAGACATTGATTATGGGTAATGGGTAAATGGTGATTGATCAAAATCATCACCTATTCCCTATTCCCTGGTTATGGTGTAACTGCTTGACGAACCACTAGATGACGATGGGGTTCTTTACCACGACTAAAGGTTTCTAAATCAGAAAATCCCTCTAATAAGTTGTGAACCTGTCGGCGTTCAGTAGCATTAAGAGATTTAATTTCTACCTCTCTTCCAGAAAAGCGTACTTCTGCGGCAGCAGTTTCGGCTAAATTACGAATTTCGGCTTCTCGTTTAACACGATAACCATTCAATTCAACTGTGTAGGATGTTTGATTTTCTTCAGGTTGATTGAGGTTAAGAACAGAATTTGCCAGATATTGAATGCTATCTAGAACTGAAGCACTAGGACCGATTAACACCCTCATTTGTTCTGGTGTTAAGTTGGCTTCATCTATTGTCAACCAGTAGCTTTCTCTAGTTGTGATCTCTGGCTCAAAAGCCGGGTTAGTTTCTACGTTAGCCTTGACTTGAGCAGATATACCACTTAGAAGGAGCAAATTTGTTAACCATTGTTCACCACGCTGCATAGAAATTTGCTTCATAATCAACCAGTCGCCTTTTTCTTGGAACTTTTGGGTTCAAATGGCAAGGCTTTGACATCAACGGTTTGCGCTTCTTGCTCCTGTAAGTCTACGATTTTTTGAATTTCTTCTGGTAGAGGTTCACGGGAGAGGATGTAGGTTTGGATGGTTTGGAAAATGTTACCAATAACCATATACATCAGTACCCCAGCCGGGAGAGGGAAAAACAGGAACATCCCAGAAAAGATCACAGGGGTAATTTTGTTTACCGTATCCTGTTGGGGATTACCACCACTGGAATTTTGCCCAGAAAGCATTTGGCTGACATAAAGACTGATGCCAAAAAAGACAATCATGGCCACAATATCCCAATGAACTGTGTTATCGGGATCAATAGCGCCTACTCTTCCCAGGGCATCAATAAAGAGAAATCCTTGATTGGCTGCTAGTCCGGGAATTGTTCCTTGAATGGTCACGTCTCCGGGTTCTAGAGCCTCTATATTACCCTCGGCATCAATTTTAACCCTTTCTTCGCCTTTGATGATTTTCCAGTCAGGTGTCAACTGAGTTTGTGGGTGTTCGACTAAGAGTGAATCAAATGGTTTCCCTTCTAGGGTTTGATATTGAATCTTAGTCTTTTCTCCCACTGTTAATTTATTACCCCCAGGTAAGATGGCAGAAATTTGAATGTGTTCTCCATCAGCAATGTAGATGTTTTGTGGGGGAGTGGCAAAGGCTTGGGGTTGAATGCGCTCAATTTGTTCGGAGGGGAAGATTTGCAGGTTAACGGAGTAGTTAACGCCGGCAAAGGGTGAACCCCGCAAAGTGGCGAACAGTGCTAATAAGACTGGCATTTGCAACAGGAGGGGTAAACACCCTGCTAGGGGATTACCAAATTCACTCTGAACTTTGAGCATTTCCTCTTGCTGCTTTTGCGGATCATCTTTATAGCGTTGTTTGATATCATTCATCCGCTTTTGCATTACGGGTTGCACGACTCGCATCCGCCGCATACTGCGGATAGAACCGGCGCTCAGAGGATAGAGCGCGAAGCGGATAATTAATGTTAAGGCTACGATTGCCAATCCATAACTAGGAAAAACACCATAGAACAGGTCTATGATTGGCAACATTACATTGTTCGAGAGAAACCCGATACCAAAATCCATTATTGTGAATTCAACCTGCGGTACTTTGACACTCCCACCCCGATTAGGAGTGGGTTGCTTGGCTGATTATGTTCTCTAACTATAGTTAGTTGCCTTTCTATGTTGGAGAGGTTTATCTTCCAAGCTTTTGCTCTATATTGTAGAGTTTTTTGTTAAGCATTGCTGCCACTATCTATAAGCGATGACAGCTAGGGATAACCGCACATTATCTAAAAATGTGAATGTTAACTCTCTAAAGTGATGATTTATTTGCTACTGCTATATTCGGGATTTTTAGCAGCTACTTTTTCGGTAATGTAGTCATAGGTTTCCCGAAAGTTAGGTATAGCCCGCATTTCCAGGAGTGTGCCATTTTTGAGGGTAATTGCCATATCTCCCCAGAGACCAATACCACGGGGAACTTTTACAACTTTGACGATTTCTGAATAAATGACATCAGAGCGATCGCGCCCCATCCACCCTCCCGTTACACATATCCGCCGATCTGTGATGCGGAAGCGCAGCCATACAGCCCTGACTATTGCCCCAATTGCCAAGGGAATACCGACTAGGGTGAGTCCAAGGAGCAAGTTAAGAATCAAATCCCCAATGTGCGGACCACCTTCATAATAAACTTCTTCACGAATGCCCATTTAATACCTCAGTTTGCGCCAACAACTGCTCTAATTCTTGCAGAAATTTATGGGTTTGGCACACAGTTTCGGTTGTTGTTGGTTTGACAATTAATACCAGCCGCCATCCTGGAGCCAATTTGGGCAACAACTGATGTAGTGCTGCTGTCATTTGCCTTTTGATTTTGTTGCGAACAACAGCGCGTTTACTGACTTTCGTACTAATGGCAATACCAATTTTTGTGACTGGGATGGCAGTAGGAGAAGAAGTTTCTGGGGAAAGAGCAGGTTTTAAAGCTCTCAAAGTGAAATGAGAACTATGTCGCCGAATTCCTTCCCGGAAAACTGCCTGAAAATCCTGGCGGGATTTAAGACGATATGCTTTGGGCAAAGCCACAACTTTTATTAATTGGGAATTTACCTTACACGCTCAAACGATGCCGTCCTTTTTTTCTTCTGGCGCTAATTACGTTTCTGCCGTCTGGTGTCCGCATTCTGGCACGAAATCCTGATGTTCTTTTTCTCTTACGGCAAGTACCGCCTAGTGTTCTTTGCATACCTTTGTCCTGTTAGGGGATTTTCATAAAAAGTCACAATCTGATATTTTACCACTTTACAGGCGATAAAAACATATTTCTGGATGGAGTTGTTGGTTCCCTGTTCCCTGTTCCCTTCTTAAGTAATACTGATGATCCATGTACCGAGATAACGCAGTAATGGGATATCACCAGGAGAAAGAACTTGACAGTTGAAATAGTACACTCCTCCAAAGGAGGGGTTTTGAACATTGGACAGAATTAACTCGACTCTATCACCGGCTGGAACTGGTTCTTGGGGAAAAATTTGAATTACCCGGCCTTCTTTATCCCATTTCACTTCCGATAGGGGAACTTTTTTACCCTTAACTTTGACTTCGACATCTTTGGGATCAAAAGTTCCTTCGTAATAATTAGGATAGGTAATGGCAAATTGAGCCACTGCCAATTTCATTTTTTTGGCAGGAATTCTGAGTATATAACGATCAGTGCTACTGGTTTGTCCGCCAAAATCTAAGCGGAAGGGTAGTTGATTTTCGCTTTTAACACCGCTAAAAAGTGTCAAACCAGGTAAGCTCTGCGCCAAGGTCATAGCTGGTAAACCTGTTAATAAACAGCTAGTCACGGCTAAGGCAGAAAGTAGACGTTTCATAGATTAAGTTTCCTCTAGTTGATATTTTGTAACTAACCTTTAGTATTTGTAACTAAACTTTACTATTATATGCTTGACAATTGACGTAAGTTAGAAATATAAAGTGCCATGGGTGAAAGCCTATTTATAAAAGTAAAATTACTGTATTTTTACCATCACTATAGCAGGAGGCAGTGGTATGGCTAACGCCACGCTTTGCAAACGGCTACGCTCACTAACCAGGGACAGGAGGCAGGAGGCAGGGGGAAAGCCTTCTCCTGTATGATTTTTAAGTTTCAGTTCCTATCTCATTCAACTGGATACCGCTATATTGTTAATACTGTTAAAGAAAAGATACTTTTTGTTACTAATTATGAATATTTCGATATATTCTAAACGATTAAAAATTCAATCAGAGACTAAAAATCAAGATTAACTTTTTGTGAATATATAAAATATTCTGAAGAATAATATACAAAATCTGGGGATCGGCATAGGATGTGCAATATCTAATTTTAGGTGTAGCTATTTTGTAATGATAATATCTGCATATTCTCAAATTGAGCTTGTGAATAAACAAGGAAGAGTGTAAAAGCAAAAGTTGAAAGTTGTATCTACCAAGGTAATTCATGGTTGATCATCCCCAACAGCTTAGTGATACTAAGTTGGCCTAGAAAGTATTAATAGTTAACGGGTGATGTTAAGTATTTATCTCCAGGAGATTTCATGAAAATAGCAGTTGTTAAAGAAATTGAAGTTTGTGAACGGCGGGTGTCATTAATTCCTGACATTGTAGCTAAGTTAGTCAAACAGGGTTTAGAGGTTTTAGTAGAAACTGGGGCGGGAGAAAAAGCATTTTTTACTGATGCTGACTATGAAGCAGCAGGAGCAAAAATTGTGAGTGATTCTGTCCAATTATGGAGTGAAGCTGATATATTGCTCAAAGTTAGTCCACCTCAAGATAGAGAAGATGGACGTTCTGAAATTGATTTGCTTAAACCTGGTTCTGTATTAATCAGTTTTCTTAATCCCTTGGGTAATCCAGAAATAGCGCAAAAACTGGCACATCGGCAAGTTACAGCTTTAAGTATGGAATTAATTCCCCGTACTACCAGAGCGCAAAGTATGGATGCCTTATCTTCCCAAGCATCATTGGCAGGTTATAAAACCGTATTATTAGCTGCGGCGGCGTTACCAAAATATTTCCCCATGTTAACCACTGCTGCGGGTACTATTGCACCAGCAAAAGTATTTATTATGGGTGCTGGTGTTGCGGGTTTACAGGCGATCGCCACAGCCCGTAGACTAGGAGCAGTAGTAGAAGCCTTTGATATTCGTCCGGCAGTCAAAGAAGAAGTGCAAAGCTTAGGGGCGAAATTCGTCGAAGTCAAACTAGAAGAAGAAACTGTTGCAGCAGGTGGTTACGCAAAGGAAATATCAGAAGACAGTAAAAAGCGTACCCAAGAATTAGTAGCTGAACACGTTAAAAACTCTGATGTAGTAATTACCACTGCCCAAGTACCAGGAAGAAAAGCGCCCATCTTGGTGACAGAAGAGATGGTAAAAGCGATGAAACCCGGTTCTGTAATTGTAGACTTAGCCGCAGAACAGGGTGGAAATTGTGCTTGTACCGAACCTGGTAAAGACATAGTGTGGAACGGTGTAACCATCATTGGACCAATTAATTTACCCTCATCTATGCCTGTACACGCCAGTCAACTGTATGCGAAAAATGTAACTTCATTAATGCAATTGTTGATTAAGGATAAGGAGTTACAAGTTAATTTTGCTGATGACATTGTTGATGCTGCTTGTGTTACTCATGGTGGAGAAATTAGAAACCAACGGGTTAAGGATGCTTTGCAAGCGGTAGCGGTTTAGGTTTGAGTATTTTTTAAGAAAACGAACCACAGAGGCACAGAGTTCACAGAGAAATACGAGTTAAAGAGAGTTATTGCGTATTCTATCTTTATTTTTGCGCCTTTGCGTGAGCCTTATTCTTTAATCCAGGAATGACATGACAGAAACTTTACTGGCGGCTTTATTTGTTCTTGTTTTAGCCTCTTTTATAGGCTTTGAAGTGATTAACAAAGTTCCTCCCACACTTCACACTCCTTTAATGTCCGGTTCAAATGCCATTTCTGGTATTTCGGTAATTGGTGCAATTTTGGCTGCGGGGGAGAGAAACACGAATTTATCGGTAATTCTCGGTTTAATTGCGGTGATATTGGCAATGGTTAACGTTGTCGGCGGTTTTTTGGTGACTGACAGAATGTTACAAATGTTTAAGAAGAAGGAAGTTAAAGCATGAACGGTTTTATACCAACTGGGATTCAGCTAACTTATTTAGTGGCTGCATCATTATTTATTCTGGGTTTGAAAAAGCTGGGTTCTCCTGCAACTGCTAGAAATGGTAATCTTGTGGCTGCGGTGGGGATGTTATTGGCAATTATCGCCACATTGCTAGATCAGCACGTATTAAATTACGAGATGATTTTGGTAGGTTTGGCTATTGGTTCGGTAATTGGCACTGTTATTGCCTACAAGGTGCAAATGACGGAAATGCCCCAAATGGTGGGTTTACTCAACGGTTTGGGTGGTGCTTCCTCCGCACTTATCGCTGTGGCTGAATTTTGGCGGTTATTAGATAGTTCTCAACCTATCCCCCTCGATGTCAACATTTCCATGTTATTGGATGTGTTAATTGGTGGTGTGACATTAACGGGTAGCTTTCTCGCTTTTGCTAAATTGCAAGGTTTAGTTAGTGGTACTCCTATTACCTTTCCTTTGCAGCAACCTTTTAACCTGTTGCTTTTGGGTTCTTATTTAGCTGGAAGTGCCTATTTAATTATCACACCAGATAGCCTCCCCGTATTTTTGGGAGTGGTGGCTGTTTCTTTGGTGTTGGGTGTGATGTTTGTCCTCCCCATTGGTGGCGGTGATATGCCGGTGGTTATCTCCTTGTTAAACTCCCTCTCCGGTGTAGCTGCGGCTGCGGCTGGGTTTGTGGTGATGAACAATATGTTAATCATCGCCGGTGCTTTGGTGGGGGCTTCTGGTTTAATCCTTACCGAAATTATGTGTAAGGCTATGAACCGTTCTTTGTTCAGTGTCTTATTTAGTGCTTTTGGTTCTGTCTCTACTGCTAGTGGTGGTGCGGCTGCTGGTGCTAGTGATCAACCTGTTCGCAGTATTGATGCGGAAGAAGGGGCGATGATGTTGGGTTATGCCCGTTCTGTGGTGATTGTACCAGGATACGGTATGGCGGTTGCTCAAGCACAGCATAGCGTCCGAGAATTAGCTGATCAATTAGAGCGCATGGGTGTGGATGTGAAATATGCGATACATCCGGTGGCGGGGAGAATGCCGGGACACATGAATGTATTATTGGCGGAAGCTAATGTGGCTTATACGCAGTTGTATGATATGGAGGATATTAATCCCCAGTTTGAACAGGCTGATGTGGCGTTAGTAATTGGTGCTAATGATGTGGTCAATCCGGCGGCGCGTAGTGATAAGAATAGTCCTATTTATGGGATGCCGATTTTGGAGGTTGATAGGGCGAAGCAAACTATTGTGATTAAGCGCGGTATGAGTGCTGGTTTTGCTGGTGTGGATAATGAGTTGTTTTATAAGGCTAAAACGACGATGTTGTTTGGTAGTGCGAAGGATATGGTGGCTAAGTTGGTTAGTGAGGTGAAGCAACTTTAATAAACCACTAAGACACGAAGAAAGAAAAAGAAAATAGAGACAGTTTGCTTGCCTTGGGATGTTATGCTTCCAGGGCAAGTTTTTCTTATTTATCACGCTGCCACATTCTAATTGTACAATCCTTACTACCACTAATAATAGTTTGACCATTAGGGCTAAAAGCTACTGATGTTACGTCACGACTGTGTCCAGAAAGTTCTGATATTAAGGTTTTACTTTTTACTTCCCAAATTTTGATTTTATTATCATCACCTGCACTAGCAATTATTTTTCCATCAGGACTAAAAACTACTGAATTAACTGGATCAGAGTGCTGTCCAATTGTACATTCTTTTTTTCCAGTGTTCGCACTCCAAATTTGAACACTACCGTCATCACTGCAACTAAGAAGAGTGTCGCTATTTGAACTAAAAGTGAGTGAATTAACACGTAGTTTAGATGCTTCGATACTATTGCTAAGTTTCTTATTTCTTAAATCCCAAAACTTAATAATTCCGTGTCCATCGCCACTAGCAAGTATTTTTCCGTTGGGGCTAATTGCTATACATCTAACTTCACTATCATGTCCACTAAGACTACCACGTTCTAATTGTTCTCCTTTAACATCCCATAGCTTAATAGTTTTATCTCCACCACCACTAGCAACTATTTTATTATCAGGAGTAAAAGCTACAGCCTTAATTCTATGCGATCCATTGAATCTATGCTCTCCAAGGATTTTTTCTTCCTGGCTTTTTATATCCCACAACTTAACAAAGTTTTGGTCAGTCCCTTCAATCATAGGAGCAGCAATAAATTGTCCAGTTTGATTGATAGCTATTGGTGCAAGATAACGCCCCCATAATATTGTTGTTCCTGCGAAATATTTGATTTTTCGCCAGTTTATCAAATCCCATATCTCAATTATTTGATCTATTTTATCATAGCGAATAGCTAACCAATTACCATCAGGCAGAAAATTACATGAACTAATTTCACCGTCAAATCTATGAGTAGATATACACTTCCATAAATTGCTTTTTTCTATTGATGATTCTTGTTCTTTGTGTAATTGCTTGTAGCCAAAATTATATGGCTTTAGTGTATGATATTTTAAGCTTACATCTGAACCATTACCAATTTGTAAATTTAAAGGCTTTGAGGATAGAGCAGCACGAGGTGTAGTAAAGCCCCAAAATTCACGGTAATACTCCACCAGGGATTTGTGAATTTCTTCAAGGTTTTCCCAAGTCAATAAAATATCGGGGATTATTCCTTGAAAAACAATACCCTCTATTAAATATATTTCTCGACCAAATGAATCTTTTAAAACATCATTACCTGAAATACCTATATCTTGTGAAGTTGCTTCAATAACTCTAAAAACTAGAGTAAGATCGTCAGCTTTAGAGTTATGAATTTCACGGTAATAACCTGAACCTTTCTCAGTTATATCTCCTTCTGCTGCCTTAGCAAGTATGCTAGATACACCTAATTCACACATAAAATCAGGTGCTACAACTGTCCTGTAATCAAGATATTGATTACGGCTGACTAAGAACCCCCAAGCATTATTATTTTTCATCGCAGTTGAATATCTGATTCTGGAAATGTGTAGTCGAGTTTATTTTTGATAGATATAAAGCAATTAATGACGTGCTTTAGGGCAGTTTCTTCATTTTCAACTTCTTTCAGTGATGCTACTTGCTCACGACGAAGCTCGTCAGTTCTTCTAATTGCTGCTTCTTGTTTCCTTTGTGCAGGTTCTTCTGCAAATTCAATCAATTTTTGTAGTATATCTTCGGCAAATTGATACTTTTTAGGTAGAAGTTGCTGCAAAATTTTCATTCCACCTCCAAAAAATTGGCCTAACTGTTCCCAAAAACTCAAGTTTGGTTTAACTTCAATAGGCGTACTAAGTTCTTCTTGCTTCTTTCTCATAAGTTCCTCTAACTTAGTTCTTATCATGTCCGGTAAAACACAAGCTAAAGGAACTTCTACTTGAAATGGCTTTGGTAACTCTCCTGTTTTTGCCATACTACCATCTGGTTGAAGGTTAGCAAAACCTTTACCTACTGCACTTACTGGAATTAATCTTACTGGTGAGTTTGCCTTATTCCGAAGCTTAACTAAATCGCTAAACTCATTAATTTGTAGTAATTGATTACGTATTTGTTCTAATGTAAAATTACTTTCTAAAATATCCCACTTGCTAATCACAAAGTGAATGGGTTTTAAACTACTCTGCATTATATTGAGCATATTTGGTAAATCGTTCACCGCCCAAACTTTTCCTAGCTTTTCATTACGCATAAATGCAGATAGCCTTTGACCATCTAATAAACATAGTAGGGCATCTGCTTCTTTGATTTTGCTCTCGAATTCAGAATCTTCTTCTTCCATTTCATCAGTGATTCTCCCACCAGCATAATCCAAATAGGTAAACGTACAGGCTGAGTAAATCGGCAAGTTTTCTGTCTGAACTCTGCAAGTGAATGTCCATTCTGATACCTCACTATATGTTGTCCCTCTTGGCCATTTTTCATCTACGGCAATTTCAGTATAAATGTTGTTGAGTCTCTTTCTTTTTTCTGATCCATCAACCTCTAAGAAGAAACCATGCTCTCCTTGCGTTGATAGTTTTTTATACATACTGGATAAAAATACTGTTTTCCCAGATCCAGATGGACCCAACATGATTACGGTATAATTATTCACGATTTTTTTAATTATTAAGTGTATTGATTCTAAAAATTTTAGTACCATCTAGTATAAAATACAATGTTTCTAAAGTGCAATATACAAAACTCCCAAAATATGATACCGGAAATTTCTAGCGTACAATACTTGGGGTAAGATGTGCGATCGCTCTCTCTTCTCTTCTTCCTTCGTGTTCTTCGGGTCTTCGTGGTTTGTTAAAAAAGGATGCTGGGTGAAAATGAGAGATCCTTCCTCTGCGTTCTCTGCGTCTCTGCGGTTCGTTAAAAAAAGAATGTTTGGGAAGTTGGAGGGGATGCGATCGCTGTTTGGGAAGTTGAGGGGGTGCGATCGCTGTTTGGAGGGTTGAAGGGATGCGATCGCTGTTTAGGGAGTTGAGGGGGTGCGATCGCTGTTTAGGGAGTTGAGGGGGTGCGATCGCTGTTTCTCTGTGTCCTCTGTGTCTCTGTGGTTCGTTAAGAAAGGATGTTGGGAAGTTGGAGGGAATGCGATCGCTTTTGGGAGGTTGGAGGGAGTGCGATCGCTGTTTGGGAGTTGAGGAGGTGCGATAGCGAAGCGCTGCTGCAAGCAGTTCGCTGTTTGGGGAGTTGAGGGGGTGCGATCGCTGTTTGGGAGTTGAAGGGGGTGCAATCGCTCTTTCTCTGTGTCCTCTGTGTCTCTGTGGTTCGTTAAAAAAGGATGTTGGGAAGTTGGAAAGGGTGCGATCGCTCTTAGGAGGGTGAGGGGATGCGATAGCGAAGCGCTGCTGCAAGCAGTTCGCTGTTTGGGAAGTTGGAGGGAGTGCGATAGCGAAGCGCTGCTGCAAGCAGTTCGCTGTTTGGGAGTTGAAGAGGTGCGATCGCTTTTGAGGAAGTTGAGGAGGTGCGATAGCGAAGCGCTCCGTAGGAATCGCTGTTTACTAAATCTCCCAATCTTCCAATTTTAAATTATCAACTCTACTAAATTCTCTAGTATTGTGAGTAATTAAAGTTAAATTATTAGCCATAGCAATAGCAGCAATGTGTAAATCGTTATTTCCTATAGGAGTACCTTTAGCAGCCAATTTACTACGAATTTCACCATAAATTACAGCACATTCATCATCAAACTTCAAAGAAATAAAACGATCTAAAAATTCCTGCTGCTTTTGCAGAGTTTTCGCAGGATTATTTGTTCTCATTGCACCATAAAATAACTCAGCCTTCACAATAGAACAAACTACTATATCTATATCGGATAAATCTTGAAGACGCTGAATAATTTTTTCTGATTTTTGATTAAGATATTGAATACAAACATTACTATCTAATAAATATTTCATCAGTTTGTATTCCTAACTATTAATCATTTCTTCTAAACTATCATCTAAGCTATCATCAATACCTAAATCATCCATAATAATTGGATCATCAGCACAACTTCCTGCTGTTTGATTAATAAATTCTTGCCAGTCTAATTTGTGTTTTTCTGTAGTTATCAAAGTTGTTGATTTATTGATCAAATTTTGACGAAATAAACGGATAATTTCCAATATTTCTGGTATGTATTCTTCTGGCGTTTGGGCAATTTCTAATAATAAATCATTCCAGGGTGTAGTTGAGGATGTTTCTGTGATGATTTGGTGATTATTAATCATAAAATATTAGATTTGATTATTGTTACATATTATTAGTATATCAGATCAGAATCAGCAAGCGTAACTTACCCAAAGTATCGCTTTTGGGGAAGTTGTAGGGAGTGCGATAGCGAAGTGCTGCTGCAAGCAGTTCGCTGTTTGGGGAGTTGGAGGGGGTGCGATAGCGAAGCGCTGCTGCAAGCAGTTCGCTGTTTGGGAAGTTGGAGGGGTGCGATAGCGAAGCGCTGCTGCAAGCAGTTCGCTGTT